>Ga0209042_1000374_pt1 | contig 50625 bp, 43 predicted proteins | sample SaaInlV_200m_DNA_6_FD_184649 | JGI IMG/M metagenome (GOLD analysis project Ga0209042, IMG submission 184649) | Marine microbial communities from expanding oxygen minimum zones in the Saanich Inlet - SI037_S2LV_200m_DNA (SPAdes) (version 2) | ecosystem: Environmental > Aquatic > Marine >...
TGGCGTTTTTTGTAAAGGATGAGAAAAACAAAAAAAAGCCGCCGGCAGTTTCCCGCCGATGGCTTGATGTATTTTCATCTGTGTTTTTTTTATTATTACGACTGCTCTACAGGCGCTTTTACTGCCATTCTTTCTAACATTGAAAAATTGTTTCTGATAGCTTCTTGTAAAAGCTTTGTTTTGCTCTCTTTCGACTCTTTGAAATACTGTCCTATTTTTGGATTAGATTGTAACATAGATTTAATAACTCTAAGCATAAATGTCCTGGAAACTCTTGCAGCAAGCGCTCCGCCAGCAAACACTTTTGCTCCTGCCGAAATTCCTATAACGGAAAAAGCAACCAAAGGGATAGCAGAAATCATTGCAGCTACACTAGCCACGAATACAATAGCACTTACTGTGGCTACTAACGCTATCACAGCAAGCTGTTTATTTATTTCTTTCTTTTCAACGTCAGTTATAGGAGTCAACTCTTGTTCCACAACCTCTCGCCCTTGAAGATCTCCTATAACCTCCGTCTCTTGTGCTGACGCCTCTGAAAGCTTCGGCGTTTTTAGTGTTGCTTCCACGGCTTGTGCTTGTATTTTTGCTGGTCCTGTCATAATTAACTCCTTTTTGATTATTGTTGTTTTGTTTTACTTGTTTTATTGCATATATTATATACTATTAATATTAAAAAAGCAACTATTATTAAATAATTCATTGCTGTTATTGCTCTGAAAAACCAAAAAGAGCACAAAAGACGCTAGAAAACGATGGTGTCAAAATATTTTTATTTTAAGGATTGTTTTGCCAGTGGATATATTATTTTTTGTGTAGTGCTGAGGTTGAAGGTATTTTTGAGGAAAATGCGAGGTTTTTTATTTTTCACGAGTTTTTGTTTTAGGAAGTGGTATCTTGTGTTACCGAGCTTTTCCCATATATATCTATTGACGACTCCTGCTTTAAGGTAGTCAGCATATTCTTTTTCTGCGGCACTTTTATAGTCGAAATCTTCGATGTATGCTTTTGCTGCGAGGTTTCCTGAAGTCATTGCTGTTCTCATGCCGAAGCCCCAGAGGAAATCTTGTAATCCTGCTGCTTCTCCTGCGAGGGTGGTGTTACCTGTGGCGAACGGCGCCGACGATGAGAAGTTCCCTATTCCTCCGACGTCGCGTGGTTCTATTATATCGATGTCGGTGATATCGTTGAAGATTTTTTTTGTCGTTTCGAAGCATTTTCCGACTTTTTTGAAGTCGTCGAAGATGACGGTGCACATACACCCATAACCTTTTGTTATTAGGAGGTACGAATATCCTTTAATAGCGGCTTTTTCGTTGGTGAGGGCGTATGCGCAGTCGTCTGCGGATGTTTTGAAGACTATGCCTTTAGCTATAGCAACGGCTTCTTTACTCTGTGGTCCTGACGCTATGATATCGACGGCGTCTGTGGCTATTGTGGTATTGAAGTGTACTTTTACGCCGAGGTCTTGAGCTTGCTGTAGCAGTCCGGTGTCGAGAGTCCCCTTTTCTGGTCCGCGCTTCACTAGATAGAAGATTGGCCTATCGAAGGTTGCTGTAGATTGTTTTATTCCGTCTGTTATTATAAATGAATCGAACGGGTCGCAGTCGAAGTTTATCTTTATGCCCATAGAGTTTAGTTGTTCGATAATATCGATATCTTGCGACCAGTTTTCTAGTCCTTGCATATCGCCGCCGAAGCGTTTTCCTATGGTGTTGTGGCGTTCGTAGACGTCGACGTCACGCCCTGCATGTGCTGCTGTTATCGCTGCGGCGAGTCCTGCTGGTCCAGCGCCAAGGATTTTCAATGATTTTTTCGACATGGTTCAAAATATGCTATTTTAGTGTAATAGTTACTTCTACCACAAAGACCTTGAATAACGGATAGAAGAATTTCGGAGTAGGGATTTTTCACCACAGAGAACACAGAGGGCACAGAGAGAAAAGCGGCTGGGCTAGGGGCTTCACCCCTAGAACCCCGAGGCTTTTTTGTCTTTTGGGAGCTTGGGGGTCTGGGGGAAAATCCCCCAGCCAGATTGTTTTCTTTCTCCGTGTCCTCTGTGTTCTCTGTGGTAGAATGTCCTATTCCGAACTTTTTATGGGGTTTCATCTTCGCAAGTTCCATCATCTATTTACTCACCTTTGAACCATAGTGCTTTACCACGATTGATATTCTTTCATTATTATTTCGGCAGCGATTTCGGTGTCGTGGATATCGACGTCGAGCCATGCGAATCCTGGCTCTCGACGGAACCATGTAAACTGTCTTTTTGCATAACGTCGTGAAGCTTGTTTAAATTCTTCGACGAATTTGTCGTAATCTTCTTTGGTACGTTCGCTATCGAGGTATTTTAGGCACTGCCGGTATCCTATTGCCTGCGAGGCAGAAGAATTTTTTCTAAGGCCTTTGACATCTAGGGCTATTACTTCTTCGACGAAGCCTGCTTCGAGCATAGCGTCACAACGCGCGTTGATACGCTCGTACAGTATCTCTCTTGGTCTGTGGATGAACCAGTTGTGGAACTTGTAGTCGGGAAGCAGTGGTCGCTCTTTCCATGGCAAAGCACTTACCTTTTCTCCTGTAGCGGAGAGTATCTCTAGCGAGCGCAGTATTTTCTGTCTGTCGTTACATGTTATCGTTGCTGCATAGTCGGGGTCTTGGGATTTCAGGCGTTCATACATCGCTTCTATGCCGATATCTTCCATCTCATCGGAGAGTTTAGCGCGCAGCTCTTCATTGGCGGGAGGTCCTGCTGGTGGTCCGTGGAGGAAAACGTGCAGGTAAAATCCTGCGCCTCCGACGACGATAGGCACGCGATCGCGCGATAATATGTTATCGCATGCTCTGCGTGCTTCTTCGAAAAAGTCTACTACTGTTAGTGGATCATCGACATGTCGTATATCGATAAGGTGATGAGGGATGCGTTGTCGTTCTTCGACGGTAGCTTTAGCGGTACCGACATCCATACCACGATATGCTTGCATGGAGTCGGCAGAGACGATCTCGCCTCCTAGCTTCTCGGCTACGAAGAGTGAGAGTTCTGTTTTACCACAACATGTCGGCCCTGCTATAACGATAATAGGGCGTGCTTTATAGGTAAATTCCGTAGAGCTCTTCTGCTCTTGGTAGCGCCCGATATTGAGGAGAATCTCATCGATTTCCCCCTGTTTAAACATTGCTTCTACATCACCCACGACAACATCCTATCGTTGGATTTTATTCAAATACCTTTAATGCTTCGTCTTCGCTGGCTTGTATATTGAGGATATGATCGAATCCTGCCATCTTTATAACGTCCATAACCATATCTGAAAGGCAGCATACAACAATATTGCCTTCGAGGCTTTTTAGTCTCTTCGTCGAGGACAGTAGAAGTCTCATCCCTGCGCTACTAAGGTATGCTACGCCGGAGAAATTCAATACGATCTTGCGGTTTCCGGCATCGATAAATTCGAAAACGCTTTTCTCTATTATTGGTGATGATGCAGCGTCAAGTCTTCCTCCTACATTCAATACAAGGACCTCGCCTTTCTTTTCGTCAACAACTGTTACGTCATTATCCATCTATATTACCTCTCTTTGTTTTAAAAACTATTATCTTTCACCTCATTATGCCTATGCCAACAAAAACTACAAGAGCGAAATCAATGCTCAATGCTCAATGATCAATGAAAAAGCTCCGAACTTTTTACAAAAAAACGCCCTACCACGGTATACGTAATAAGGCGTAAACTTCGGAGAAGGTTGCTTGCGAAGATTATTCTTCTTCTTTTTTCTCTTCTTCGGCTTCAGGAGCTTCTGTCGTCTCTTCTACTGCTTCTACTTCTGCAGCTTCTGTTACTTCTTCGGATTCAGTAGCTTCTGTTGTTTCTTCTGCTACTTCAGTAACTTCTGCTACTTCAGCTACTTCAGCTACTTCAGCTACAGGAACTTCTTCAGCTACTTCTGTAGATTCTTCTCTTTTAGCTCTTCTTCGTTCTTTATCTTCGATAATTTCTACTCGTGAGCGGAGTTCCATCTTAGCTGCTATCGTTCCGACGAGGACGCGTATAGCGTTGATGGTACGGCCCTTGCGGCCTACGAGCTTGCCAATATCGTCAGGATTAACGCGTATTTCTATAAGGATATCGCGTTGTCCTTTGAGGCTTTTTACTTCGACGCTATCGCTGTCATCGACAAGATTTTTTACAATATATTCAACAAACTGTTCCATAATTCTCCATGTGTGTTAATCGGTTAACCTAATGATTATACGCTATCAAAAAGCGAACAGCATCGTACCATTACTGCAATATTTTCATCAAGATTAAAATTTTTATTTTATCGCATCTTTTCTATTTTTTGAAACGTAGCATAACTTTTATCATGTTGAAGTTAAGTCGAAAAATGTATATTCTATATTGTGAAATAACATATGGAGGCGATGCTATGCTTTGCAAGAATGCAAATGATGTAAAAAATATTGTAAAAAAGAGAAATATCAAGTTCATCCAATTTTGGTTCACCGATATTCTTGGTGTTTTGAAGAGTTTTTCCATTACTCCTGACGAGCTAGAAGAAGGTCTTACTGAAGGTATGGGTTTCGACGGTTCATCTATTGAGGGTTTTGCTCGTATTGAAGAAAGCGATATGATAGCGATGCCTGACCCCACGACTTTTCAGATTATCCCTTGGGACAACAGCGGAAATACTGTTGCGTATATGTTTTGTGACATCTTACGTCCTGACGGTTCTCCTTATGAGGGCGATTGCAGATATATTTTCAAGAAAGCCCTAAAGAAGGCTGCTGACCGGGGATACACTTTTTATACTGGCCCTGAGCTTGAATATTTTTATTTCAAAGACAGCAGCGGTGTTGAGCCTCTTGATAAGGCGGGGTATTTTGATTCGCAGTCTGCAGATTTTGGCGAGGGTCTCCGTGAGAAGACAATTTCCGCTCTACAGTCTATGGGTATTCAGGTGGAATACAGTCATCATGAGGTTGCTCCTAGCCAGCATGAGATTGACTTGCGTTATAAGGAAGGCTTGCTTATGGCCGACACCACCATGACATATCGTATGGTTGTGAAGGAGATCGCCCGTCAGAACGGTGTATATGCTACTTTTATGCCGAAGCCAATTTTCGGTGAGAACGGCAATGGCATGCATGTACATCAATCACTTTTTAAGGGGGCGAAGAACGCGTTCTACGACCATGACGACGAGTATCATCTTTCTGATACTGCCAGGCATTATATTGCTGGTCTTCTAAGGCATGCTCCAGAGATAACAGCTATCACGAACCAGTGGGTCAACTCTTATAAGCGCCTTGTTCCTGGTTATGAAGCTCCTGTTTATGTTTCGTGGGCGAGGCGAAACAGGTCTACCTTGGTAAGGGTGCCTTTATACAAGCCTGACAAGGAAACTGCTACGAGGGTAGAGTTCCGTTCTCCTGACCCTGCGTGCAACCCATATCTTGCTTTTGCTGTGATGTTGGGGGCAGGGATGAAGGGCATAGATGAGAAGTACGAGCTTCCTGAGCCTGTTGAGCGCAACATTTTTACGATGAATCCTAGCGAGCATGAAGAACACAATATCACAAATCTTCCGGACAGTCTTTATGCTGCCATCAAGGAGACGGAGAAAAGTTCTTTGGTTAAAGAGATTTTGGGAGAGCATATTTTCAACAAATTCCTTGAGAACAAGAACATCGAATGGGATCGTTACAGCACCCATGTCAGCAAGTTTGAGCTCGAAAATTCTCTTCCTAGATTATAAAAAAACTAGCGTTTAGCGGATAGAAAAAGGATCGGATTTTTCTACCACGGAGCCACGGAGGTCACGGAGAACAAAAGTTCAAAGAAGAAAAATGGTTGGTGCTCTAGGGGTGAAACCCCTAGCCAGTCCTATTTCTCTCTGTGTTCTCCGTGTCTCCGTGATAAAAAATTCCTATTCCAAAATTCTACTGTTCTATACGCTTTAAGCTATAGTTCTCCGATGTGCCTATTTCTCTAGAAAAAATCTGATAACACGTAAGGTCTGTTATCTATAAATAATCGTTGAGGAGTCATTATGGAAAAGAATCGAGTATATCAGATAATGTCGTTAGACGAAGTCAACGTCGACGCCCTTCCCGAAAACTCTTGTATCGCTTTAGACCTCGACAGCACTGTCATCGAGACGAAATCTCATATTGGCAGTGAAGAATGGGAGATGCATCTATATCGGTCGTATTTGTCACAAGGTTTTTCCGACGCCGCCGCTTTGCGCCTTGCGTGTAAGGCGTGGGGGATATTGCAGCATAAGGTTGACGTCAAAGCCGTCGAAGAGCATGCCCCTGACACCATATACCGATGGAGAGAAAAACATGACGTCATAGGATTGACGGCGCGTTGTCATGAGCTAAAGGAGGCAACACATCGTCAGCTTTGCAGTGTCGGGATCGACTTCTCTTTCGGCGACGTCGAGAAAAATGTCCACGAAATGCCTAGAGCAGACTTCTATCGTGGCGTATTATATTGTGGTGACTGCGACAAAGGCACGGCTTTTCGGAGGTTTTTGGAGACAAGTGAGCTGCGATATCCTCATATTGCTTTTGTCGACGACAAAGCTTCGAACCTTTCTATCTTGGAAACGATCTTTGCTCCTCATTTCACCGGCTATCATTTTACCGGTTGCGAGCACAAAAAAGCCCTCTTCAACATATCCACGGCGGACATAGAGCTTCTAAAGCTATGCAATGAAGATGTCGCCTTCTCCGAAGAGATTAAAGAGCTTTTTTCCTCTCGTTAACTATTAGCTAGCAAATCGTATGCTTCTTTGAGCTGTAAAAAGGCTTCTTCGCTCCCGCCTGACTTGTCGGGGTGGCATTTACCAGCACGACGACGATAGGCCGTTCTTATTTCTCTCGCTGTCGTGCCTTCTTCTACACCTAAGATCTCCAGCGCCGTCTCTCGAGACATTGTCTCCTCTTGAGGTTCTTCATCAACGGGTGAATCGGGAACCCAGCTTCTTTTGCATTTTTCAAACACCCCGGAGCATTTGCTAATCTTTGTCAATATTGTCCTAAAAAAGTTGTTCGAAACTTCATCACGAATGGTTTCCGCTTCTTCTGGCGAGGCCGCTTTGAGCCTGCTGACGTAATATTCAAAATCATACATATCTTTGATATTACAAAGCGCGCTGGTTACAGGGTCAAAGTGCTTGAGAATTCTCTCTATATCACGAAAATTAGGCAGGAGAACTCCTTCGTACTCTTTATAATAATAATCCTGCTGAAATTCAGCGACTTGCTTATACATAGAGTCTATACTCTCCTTTATAATACCACGAGAGTCATATTGCTTCTGTAGTTGTTCTGTGGCCCTCTTTATCTCCTGCCGCAGATCATCAAAAACCTTCAGTCTTGTTTCTAGGCGGCTGTTTTTGTCTTCTGACTCTTCAGCGGGAAGGGCCGGCATTGTACCTTCAGGAATATTACCGAGTTGTTGCAACAGCCTTAATTTTTCTTGCTGTTGTGGAATTACTATCGTTGCAATCTTATCGGAAAGGACATCTCCGACTTCTGAAAATGCTTCACGGCACTTTCCCTCAAGTCTCACCGCTTTTTCATAGTCACGTACTACCCTACGGCGGTCAGATATGTTTCTGATACTACTTATCTCGTAATAAATATCATGTATTATCTTAGATGCATCCACTTTTGAAACATTGTCGCTTTCTTGGGAAGAAGTCGCGACAACTATTGATTTGTCGTCTGAAATGGTCTCTTCAACATCTATGATAATTTTAGCGTCTCGAAGCAGAGAACGCATCGTTTCTAAGTCTTCTGCCAATAGCGATAAATTTTTATCGCCGGCGATAACTTCGGCGAGTTTTTCTACCTTAACTTGTGTCTGTGATATTTTCTTATAAGCTCTCACTCCAGTTTTTGGAGCCAAAATGCCCATAAAATTTGAGAGGGCGATAAAAAATCGACAAACAACGACGCCTATCACTTCAAACACATCGGCCGAAAGGTGTCGTACGTTGCTTAAAAGTTTCATGCCAGCCTCGGAAGCTTGTGGTAAAGCCATACGCTGAGGTAAACGTTTATTTGATATTTTAGAGACGGGCGACAAAATCATCGTCCCTAATGAAGCTGCGGTTTTAATGACACGCTTGGCCAAGAAAACAGAGCGCAATGCTGGATCACAAATGGCAGAAACTAAATTCAGAATTCCATATTCAAACATAAAATCCATTGTCGACTTTTCTAAGTACTCATTTTTTGCAAAAAACAAGCCGTCTACTGTCTCCTTCTCTAGCACCATCCTTCCAGAGCTTATTGACGTTTTCTGCACCCCAGGAGAGAAATATTTCAATCCTCCTGCTATTTCATGTTCAAGCTTTCTACCGATATCTTTTATAAAACCTGTCATAATAATATTGCCCCCTAAAATTATAAAGCATTATTTTAACACGCTTTATATTAATAATCAACAACTTATATCAAATTATTTATGATAACGCATCTTCTCCAAAGAGGTCAGAGAGTTTCTTCCATCCATTTGAGGTATTTTTTGTTACCGTCGGTGATATCGATGCGTAGGATTTGCGGGGTGTCGTACGAGCTTTTTTCTTCGATGATATCGCGAACTTTTTCCCAGTGTTTTGATGTGGTTTTCATGACGACTTTCACTTCGTCGTCGTGGCACATTTTCCCTTCCCAGAGGTATATTGACTCGACTTTAGGGATTATTGTCGTGCAGGCGACATAGTGATTTTCTACGAGATCTGACGCGATACTTCGCGCTTCTTCGATATTTGCGCACGTCCATATTATCTGTATATATTTCATATTATTATTGTTACATTCCTTTAAAAAACGCGAGTTGCGGCACGCGCATATCGATGATGGCAACGTTTTCCTCGGAGAGGGTTTCGCGTAGCAGCATATAGTTTTGTATTTGTTGTTGATATTCTTCGCTGGTGAGCCGCAATAGTCTTTCTGATCCCGATTCATGGAGCGTTACAACGATTTCGCGTTTTCCGTAGCTAGTGTTATATGCGTTAGAGGTGTCTATGCATAGGACGGCGAAGATGCCTTCTAGATGGTATGGCATGAGGATTTTTTGTATGTCGATGGCGAGCGGCACTGTTTTCATTGTAAGGGGTTTTTTCCAGGAGAATTTTTCTTCGTCGTCGATGCCAAGGTATATCTTCGGCAGTTTTTTTGCCGTATAGTATGGTGTTATTGGGAATGGGGTGCATTCGTCGTCGATGGCGGTGTTTTCTACGTCGGCGAGGAGCGCGTATGGTGTATACATGGTATATTCTACGAAGAGCGTTTCGGTGAATTCTTTGGTGACGCGAGCCTCTTTTATCGCTGGGCTATTCATGAGGGCTTCTTCGGCTTTTTCTGTGTCTAAGGCATATATATTCGTTACTATGTCGGAAGATATCCCCAAACATTCTGCGAGGTATTGTGTCGGGAGGTCTTCGTTGGTGGTACTTTTTTGTTGTATCGTCGTTATCGCATAGCGTGGGTTTGTGCTATTTTTCTTGGCGTTATAGAGGTAATACGACCACCATGCTGCTGTCATCCCTGATATTGCTATCGTAGCGATAACGATGACGAGCAGCGCCTGTGCGAGAGGTATTTTTTCTTTCAGATATGACATTCTACAGGTATATCTTGTAATGTTTTTAATGTCTCATCGCCGGCATATGTTATATCTCCGGCGCCGAGGGTTACGATGGTATCACCATCGGATAGCAGTAGTGTTATTTTTTCTGCGAGGCTTTCTCTTGTTAAGAGGTGTATTGGCACTGTGGAGTTATTTTGTATTTTTTGTGCTATAGCCTCTGACGTTATACCTTCGACGGGTTTTTCTCCTGCGCTATATATCTCCGTCATTATCACTTTATCGGCGGCGTCGAAGGTGTCGGTGAAGAAGTGTAGCGTTTCGTTTATCCTGGAATATCTATGTGGCTGATATACTGCTATGAGAGGTTTCGTTCCGAGGGCTTTCTTCATAGCACATAGCGTAGCTTTTATCTCGTCTGGGTGGTGTGCGTAGTCGTCGTAGACGTCGACGCCGGCAGCGGTGCCTTTATATTCGCATCGGCGTGCCACTCCTTTGAATGTTTCGAAAGCTTTACGTATCGTAGCGTCGTTTATTCCGAGGTCTAGTGCCATGGCGAATATTGCCATGGCATTGCGGGCGTTATGTTTCCCTGCTTGTGGTAGCATGATGTTGTGATATTCTTTGCCGTCGATAGTGATATCGAAGGTACTTTCCCATCCATTTTGCTTGTAGTTGCTGCCTTTTATATGTGCGTCGTTGTCGAAGGCGTATGTTATTCCGGAGATTCCGAGGCTTCTCAGGCGTTCGTCGTCGTTGCTATAGTATAAATTTTGTGACTTTGACACTTTCCCTGCGAAAGTTATGAAGGCCTCGTCGAGAGCGTCTTGTGAGGAGTAATTTATAAGGTGATCGCCAGCACCTATGTTTGTGATGATGGCGGCATGAGGGGAATATTTCACGAAAGAGCCATCGCTTTCGTCGGCTTCAGCGACGAAATATTCTCCATCACCGGCGTCGCTATTAGTCCCTGTGTTTAGTAGTATGCCACCGACGGCATAGCTCGGAGAGCATTGTGCTGTGATAAGGACGTGTGTTAACAGTGCCGAGTTTGTCGTCTTACCGTGTGTTCCTGCTACGGCGAGGGTCTTATATCCTTTCATAAGCTTCAGGAGCATATCTGAGCGGTGCATTATGGTATATTTTTTATCTATAGCGGCCTTGTATTCTGGGTTGTCGTCTTTTACTGCGGTGCTATATACCACGGAAGCGTTATCGGGAAGTGCCGAGGCGTTGTGTCCTACTGATATCGTTGCGCCACGATCTTCTAGAGTGTTTGTTATGGCGTTTTTTTTGACATCGCTACCGGTAACGTTATACCCTTGTTTTATCAATATCTTCGCAAGGGCGCTCATCCCTATGCCTCCGACGCCGATGAGGTGAATATTTTCACCTTTTATCTTCTTCACGGTGTCTTCTACAACATCAGCGAGGTCTTTACGACGATCTTTTTCTTTGAAGGCGGCGATGTTATCTCTCATGAAGCTTTTAATAATTATAGTGTTGCGCATTGCTTCTTCGAGGGCGTTGGGGGTGCATTGTTCTTCGTAAAGCGTCATCGCCCCTCCGACGGTCTCTGCCATAAAGCGTGCATTAGAGTCTTGGTGTTTATCGAGGGCGTATGGGTATGGTATCAAGATGCCGGGAACCTCGAAGGCTTCTTGTTCTGCTAGTGTCGTTGCTCCTGCTCGTGCTATGAAGATATCGGCGACCTGCCACGCGAGGTTCATCTTTTTTTCGAAAGTTTTTACACACGAAGGGATATGTCTTTCTTTGTAGAATGTCTGGTATTCTTCAGGTTTTGATGTTTTACCGACGAAGTGCAGAACCTGTATGTCTTCGACGTGTGTCATTGCTTCTATAGCGACGCGGAATTTATCGTTTATCGCTTTGGCGCCCTGCGACCCTCCGAAGACGAGTATCGTCGTTTTATCATTTTCTAGTCCGAAGTATTGATATCCTTTTGTTCTCTCTTCTTCGCTGCGTTGGCACCCTTGGCGTAGTGGCATCTTAACAGCCGTTGTAGCGCCCTGAAGTCGTCCCATGATATCGCCGAGGGTTATCGCTGTGACGACGGAATATTTTGAGAAGAGCCTATTGACCCTTCCTGGGATGCTATTGCTTTCGTATAACATCACTGGAATTTTTAGTAGTTGTGCTGCTGCTAGTGCTGGGAAAGAGTGGTGGCTTCCGAATCCTATGACGATATCTGGCTTGAAGTCTCTAAGGATTTTCTTGCTCTGTATAATACCTTTTGTGATCTTATATGCGCATTTAAGCAGTGCCTTTATTGAAAGGGGGCTATAAGACACTTCTTTATAGTTTATATGTTCTGCTGTGAAGAAGTCGTTGTCGGCAAGCCCACCACCGACGAAGAGAATTTCGTTCGTTGCGTCTCGGCTTACAAGGTCACTGGCGAGCGCCTGTGCGGGGAAGATATGCCCTCCGGTCCCTCCTACTGCGAATAGAATTTTCGTCATGGAAATATTCCCTTTTTTCAATGATCAATGTTCAATGATCAATGATCAATGATGATTTATATCCTATATTGAGAAGGATGCCTATAACGGCGATATTTGTCATCAACGAAGTGCCTCCCTGGCTGAAGAACGGGAGGTTAAGTCCTGTACTTGGCAGGAGCCCTGAGACGACTCCGAGGTTAAGAAATGCTTGGAATGCTATTAGGAATGTTATCGTCAGGGCAAGCAGCGCTGCTTCTTTATCTTTGGCGTTTGCGGCGATATGTATCCCTAGGTATGCCATTATGGTATATAGTGTTATTATTGCGACGATCCCTACGAATCCGAACTCTTCGGCGTAGATAGCGGCGATGTAGTCGTTTTGTGCTTCTGGGAGGTAGTTAAGTTTCTGTAAGCTGTTGCCGGGACCTACACCAAACAACCGTCCTGACCCTGTCGCTATTCTCGCCTGGTATGGCTGGTGTCCTCTTCCAAGGATATCGAGTTCTGGATTGAGGTATACCTTTATCCTTCCTGAGACATAAGGCATGGTGTAGAATGCCGTGATACTTAGTGCTATGGCTGCCAGTGCTGGTATCGCCCAGTATCGTGCTTTCATCTTCGTAGCGAAGAAAAGCATCATCATCGTAAGTCCTATTATCCCTGTAGTTCCGTTATCGGGCTCTAGCATTATAAGCATTACTGGTGCTGCCAATATCGCCATTATTTTTACGAAGCCTTTCAATGATATTGTCTCTGGTGACACTGACTTCATAGCATATATGTAGTACATAGGGACGAGGAACTTCACGAACTCCGAGGGCTGTATTGTATAGCCTCCTAATCCTATCCATCGGTATGCACCGTTACGCATCTGCCCTATTCCTGGGACGAATGTTAGCGCTAGCAGTATGGTGAAGATGATTAGCAGTGGAAGGCTTAACTTCAGGATGTTCTCATATCCGATATGCCATAATGCTATTGCGAAGGCGATGCCTAGTGCTGCATATATCGCCTGTCGCATCACAGATTTGTATGTATCTTCTCCTGCGGCGAAGTCATCGAGGATCTCCGCCGAAGAGGTATTGAACACCATGATAAGTCCTATAGCGAAGACTATTGTCACGGTGATAATGAGCAGTAACCGGCACTGGCGCATTGTCATCATTTCACCAGCAGCTTATCTCCGGGCTTAAGACGCCGTGCTGACGATTCATCGAGGTCGTTAAGTTCCAGCAGTTCGTTTAGCGGCATTTTATGTCTCATAGCGATAAGCCATGGGTTGTCGCCACTGCGTACTATATAGTAATCTACGGTATCGTAATCGTCGGAGGTTTCGTTGTCGTTGGCTTTTACTGGTTCTTCTTTTGCTACGGGGACTTTAAGGACCTGTCCTATCTTCAACTCTGTGCTCTTTAAGCCATTAAGGTTTATTATCTCATCGACGGTAGTGCCATTCATCCGTGCGACACGGTCGAGGTAGTCACCGGTTTTCACTGTGATGCTGACATATTTTTCGCCATCGGCATCAGCGGTGTTGGCTTCTTTCGGTGTCGTAGGCGCTATAGTATCGGCTATTGCTATGGCGTCTAGGGCTTTATCGACGTCATCGACGACGATATGTCGTTCTGTCCCTTTATCGTTGGAAACTTTTGTAAGCATCTCTTCGACCTGTGGTATAGGGTCTTTGCTCATGCTTATTTCCTGTTCTCCTGTATTTTTCGCTGTAGCGAACAGTAATATTAGCAGTCCTACATTTATCACTACTGCAAAAAGTATAACATCTCTACGACTCATAGCCTTTTCTCCTCAAGCTCAAGAACACATTTTCTAAACTCTTTCCCACGGTGTTCATAATTTTCGAACATATCGAAACTTGCGCACCCTGGCGATAATATAACGCTGTCGCCATCTTTTGCGACGTCTTGTGCCGCTATTACGGCGCCTTTCATACTTCTTTCTATTGCTACGGGGATAGTTTTGGAGACTTTATCGTATATCGTCTCTGCTGCTTCTCCTATAGCCACAACGTTTTTAACTTTACCATATAATGCTTCGCCCCACAACTCGAACGGCGATGCTTTATCTTGTCCTCCTACGATGAGGACTACGTCACCATCGACACTATCGACGGCGGCGACGACAGCGGCGACGTTTGTGCCTTTGCTGTCGTTATAGTATGTCACTCCGCCGAGCACCCTTACCTGTTCTACACGGTGTGGTGGCTTGACGAAGGTCTCGAGTCCACGGAAGAATTCTTCTTCTGTGACGCCGAGGTTTTTACAGAGAACGAATGCTGCTGCGATGTTCTCTTTATCATGTGCTGCCTTCATTCTATACCGTACTGGGACAATGTATTCAATGTTTTCATTAAAAATTATCTTATTTTCTTCCGTCATGGCGAAAGTATGGGCTTCCACGCTATAATTTTGTAGTACCTTTTTAGTGGCATACAATGGTGCTCCTGTCTTCATACAAGAGGATATTTTCATCTTTGCAGCGGCGTAGTCTTCGAAGGAGTCGTACCTATCGAGGTGGTCGGCGGTGATGTTTAGGATTATAGCGGCGTCGAGGGACTCCGTCGACATTGTTTCTAGTTGGTATGAGCTAAGCTCTGCTACGACGATGCCATTATATCCTTTTAGGACATAGTTTATCAGGGGTTCACCGACGTTGCCTAGGGCGTGTGCTTTCTTTCCGCAAGCGTTGAGGATATGCGTCACCATAAGCGTCACTGTCGTCTTTCCATTGGTTCCTGTTATACCGACGATGGTGGCGTCGATGTTACGCATGGCAAGCTCTGCTTCTCCAACGACCTCGATACCGCGTTGCTGTGCCTCGCATATAAGACTGTGGTTTGAAGGGACTCCTGGCGACACTATTACGATGTCGACGTTGGGAAGTGGTTCTGTGTCGAGGATTTTAGCCGCGTCGAGATCACATTGGCTGATGACGTCGGTATTATCAGCGACGATGACGTTAGCTTTTTTGTTTATGAGGTACTGTGCTGCTGCCGTACCGCTTTTCCCTAGTCCCAAGACGAGAGCTTCCATAGCATTATTTCTCCTTATTGAAATTTCAGCGTCGCTATCCCTATGACAGCGAAGAGGAAGCTTATTATCCAGAACCTCAGGACTACTTTTGTTTCGGGCCAACCTTTATATTCGAAGTGGTGGTGTATTGGTGCGCATAGGAATACACGTTTCTTGTTGCGGAGCTTATAGCTTGCGACTTGTATTATCACCGACAGTGCTTCTATGACGAACATCGCTCCTATTATTGCTAGCAGGAACTCTCTTCTAAGCAGTACTGCTGACACTCCTATTATTCCGCCGAACGTCAGGGACCCTATATCTCCCATAAAAACTTGTGCTGGGTATCCGTTATACCATAGGAATCCAAGGCATGCTCCTGCGAAAGAGCATAGGTATATTGCTATCTCGCCACTGCCCTCGATATATAGGATGTTTAGGTACCTGGCGATATCCGTATTATTGGCGACGAAAGCTACGAAGGCGAGGCCTACGGCCACGAAGAAAAGACATCCTATCGCAAGGCCATCGAGTCCATCTGTGAGGTTTACGGCGTTAGACGTCCCTGCGATGACGAAGATAAAGAAGATAACAAGCAGTGCCAGGCCTGCTCCTGCGAAGGTGATAACGTGATTTTTGAAGAAAGGGATATACAGGCGTGAGACATACTCTTGTGTCGATAGTGTTACATTCTCTATTGCAGCTTCTGCGTCATCATTATACACAGCGACATGTTCTCTAGCGGTAGGTGGCGAAAACCAGTCGCCGACGTGTACAGATTCTGTTACGGCGGGGACGAGCAGGTATCCAGAAAATATTACTACGAAGATCGCCTGTAAGAAGAACTTTTTCTTAGAAGAAAGCCCTCGGGGATTTTTATATTTCAGCTTTAGGAAGTCGTCGTAGCCTCCTACAGCGCCTAGGTATATCGTCGTAACGAGAAGCACTAGCGTGAAAGCATTTGTGATATTCATCCACAGCAGCAGAGACACAATCATAACGGCTATGATAAGAACGCCTCCCATCGTCGGGGTGTTTTCCTTCTTTTTATGTAGCTCGCCAAGAAGCGGGCATTCTTCTTTACGTATCTTCTGTCCTATTTTACATTCGTATAATTTCCTGATAAACCATGGTCCCAGGAATATTGACAAAAGCATCGACGTCACTGCTGCCAGCATCATCCTCGTGGAATAGTATCCGAACACTGCGGGGATTTTTATCCCTAGGGTATTTTGGAAGAAATTTATTAGAAATAAAAACATCGTTTTCCTTTATTTTTTCAGTGCTTTGAAGCCAAAGTCTTCTTGCACGCCTTTTTTCTTAGTTTTGCGGCGTTCTGCGCCTTGTATTATGATATCTATCATCTCGGTATACAGAATTCTTGGCGTCGTCTTTTCCCAAAGGTAGTATGCCATAGAGCCTGGTATTGGGTTAAGCTCGTTGAAGTATATAGCGTCGTTAGCGGTGTCCACCATGAAGTCGAAGCGCACTACGCCTCCGCATCCTATTATATCGTAAGCTTTGAGGGCGTATTCTCTGATCTTTTCTTTTATCGCTACGTCGAGATTTTGCGGGTCGATATCTCTTGTCAGTCCTGCCATTCCTTGTGTATTAGACTTTCCTTTGTTCTTACCACCGCGAAGGTATTTATCTTCGTATGATAGGGCGTCGCCTGATGATATAGGGATCTCCACCGCCGACGCTTTTGGTGTATCGCCTTCGATGACGGAGATATTCACCTCCAGAAGCTCTTCGACACATTTCTCTACGATGATCTCGGTGTCGTACTTAAAAGCATTGGCGAGGGCGGCGTTGAGAGAAGGCATGTCTGATGCTTTTCCTATGCCGACGCTAGACCCTAGGTGGCATGGTTTCACGAAGAGCGGAAACGTCTCTAGTCCTTTCGTCGCGAAGATCTTCGTACGTACGTCGTTAAAAGAGCGCTGTGCGTCGTCACGTTTTATCCGTATCCCCGGCAATACGGGGATATCGTGGGCTTTAAGGACGGCTTTGCAATGTTCTTTGTTCATCGCCAAGCTTGAAGCCATGACATCACATCCGGTATATGGAGCGTCGGCGAGTTCCAGCAGGCCTTGGACACATCCATCTTCGCCGTATTGTCCATGGAAAGCTAGGAGGTATACGTCGACGGGTATCGTCTTATTTTTTTTGTCTACAACGGTGAGTCCTTGGCTTCTGGGGTGTGGCATCAGCGTTACTTGAGCAACATCTTTTAGGCTTCCTGGCATGGTGCGATAGAAATCTTTGTCGTAGAGTTTCTCGCCGCAATACCACTTACCTTTTTGGTCGACATATACTGGTATGGCGTCGTAGCGCGTAGTATCCATTGCCTCAATAAGCTGTAATGCTGTTATTATCGAGATCTCATGTTCTACCGACCTTCCACCGAAGAGTACTGCTATTTGTTTCTTCTTCATTTTTAACCACTTATTTTTCTGTAAAACAACTAAAGTTGAACCTAGTAATTTCAGACTACCTGGTGTTACTAGGTTAAATACTATGTTTAATAAAGGTTTTATAAGGGTCATAAGGCCCGGTACTGATTTCAGCTAATAACCCCTTTTGAACATCCGACCTTCACTTTCATTAAAACCTCACCTTCGTTTCATATAGATCAGGGAGGTCATTTTCAATGAGGACGGCATCGCCGTCATCTGCTACAATTGCGAGGTTATGGAAAGCATCGTCGCGGCTGTTGCATAAGAATATGTTCTCCTCTGGCATCCCTCCATCGCGAAGACCTTTTGCGATAGATTTTCTGTTGGTTTCTCCGACAACGATGGCGTAGTCACAGAAGCTTCCTGCTTTTCGTGCTGCTTTATTATTCTCAGCTTCTTGTCTGTCGCCGAGCTCTATCATCCCTGGCGTCATGATAATACGTTTCTTTGCGGGAAGGGCTTTGGCGACGTCTAGTGCCGCAGCAAAACCTACGGGGTTGGAGTTGTATGCGTCGTTGACATATGTTACGCCGCCGGATTTCTTCACCTGCAGCCTGTTGTCTACAGGCTCATGAGAGCACAAAACCCCCAAGGCGAACTCGGCATCGGCGCCTAGAGCACAAGCCATGGCGAACGCTGCCATTCCGTTAGAAAGCGCCGTGGTACCGAAGAATGGCGCGCTTCCCTGATATTCTTTTCCTTTCCAGTCTATTGTAAACGTCATCCCGCTGTCGACAACGGCATACGACGACATCCAGCAGTCGAGGTCTTCTTTGCTGTTGTCGAAGCCGTATAACAGCGTCGTCATCTTGGGGTTCCCTTTTGCAATATTTCGCGCTCCCGTGTCATCGCCATTACATACGATGATACCATCATCAGGGACGGCTTTAGCGAGTTCTTCCTTTCCGCGATATATTGCTTCTTCGCTGCCGAAACGCTCAAGGTGGCAAATCCCTACTGCTGTTATTATCGCTGCCTGTGGCGGTGTGAAGTCGCACAGCTTCTGTATCGATCCCTGATGATATGCTCCCATTTCTATTACGGCATATTCCGTTCCTGGTGACAGCTTCTCCCGGATTTCCCGCGTTATCCCCATGACAGTGTTTACACCTTTGTCAGGCCAGAAAGTCGTCCCTAGCGTCGTCTGTAGCATCTCTCCGAGGATATGTTTCGTGCTAGTTTTTCCATAACTGCCTGTTATCCCTACAACATAAGGGTCGACATCGGCAAGAATTCTTTTTGCTTCTAAAGAATATTTTCTCTGGCGCCTCTTCTCTCCTGGAGACAAGATTTTTGTAGCGAGGAGAAGCCATAAAGGCACACTTTGTGACAGCAAAAGCAGAAGAAACCATAATACCGGGAAAGCGCCATGTCTTCCTAACGCTAGCGCCGCCGTGGCACCGACGACAATCGCCGTAGAATACAGTACAACAGAAAGGCGGTATATCCGTATCGCCCGTGGAGTCATAATAAGTGTTTTCTTCCCAGACGTCGTAGGGTCTTCTCCTGAAAACGCCGTCACCGCCAACATCGTCGCTGCTATTGCTGTGATAACGAGGTGATATGGCACAAAGGATGTCAACGCCATCGCTAAGAGCGCCACTACCAATGTTTTCTTATCGAAAGCATTACATTCCCCTACCCACAGCAAGAATCTTTTGCCGTCATACTCTTCCTGCTGGAAATATCTTAGGTAGTGACGAAGACGGTATCTGAATACCATAAAAGAACCTGCCACAGCATACGCTGCTATAACCCATGATAATATCATCGGCGTTCCTCCCCGAGAAATGGTATAATATGATGCGCGCAGAGGTGTGCGCCGGCGCCATCGAAAGGATTGTGATCTTTGCCCTGCAGCGTCACCAGTGTCGACGCGACAATGAGGTCATTAAGGCGCTGCCCACACGATAGCGGCGTCTCTAGGTCTTTATCGCCCCACAACATTAGCGTAGGGGCTTTTACAGAAACAGCCTCTTCAGAAAGGTCTTCGTTGACTGTCTTGACAAGGATGTCTTTCATATCGCCAGCGGCGAGATAGTCGCGCGAAGCATACCTAGGCACGAACCAGTTTCTGAATAACGACGTCTTAAAGACGGCGTCAGTGCCTTTTACCAGCGCCCTCATAGCTTTTATCGCCGATATCCTACAATTCTTCCTGAAGGAACGCTTAGGGATAATCCCTGCAGAGGCGATGAGGACGGCTTTGCCGACACGCTCGGGATATCGCGACGCCATCATGATAGCAACCCTACCGCCGAAAGAATGTCCTATTATGTCGGCGGCTTCTATGCCATTGTCGTCCATATACCGTATCATCCTAGTAGCATATTCGTACGAACCCCATACGCCTTCAGGCTGCGAAGAGGCACCAAAACCTGGAAGATCAACGAGGTGAACGTCGGTATCGAGGCTAAGAAGCTCTCCTAGGGGATACAACGTCTTATGCGATACGCCCCAGCCGTGGAGCATAATGATAGGATTCTTACCATCGCCAAGACGTACGACATTGAGATTTTCCTGATGCTTGTCTTTAGACATATTCTTACCAATCTTTACCTTGCCTTAATCTACCGAAAATAGACGTTTTTCACCACATCTTTTATGCAGATTAGCCGCATTTCATTGAACAGTGAACATTGAACAATAGAAAGCTGGTTTTTAGTCACTGCTGTTGCGTGCTAGTGGCAATCATGGGTTCAATCAGAAAAATGCCGCGTCAAAGCGTTGCGACATACGCGATATATCAGCTTCTTCTTCTTCAGCTCTTCGTTTTTCTACTGCCATCTTTTCTTTATATGTATTCAAAGCTTTGTGAGCACCGCTTACAAGAACGCTCGTTTCTTTATGGAGCCGCGATGTATAGCCTAGATCAGAAAGACGCGCTTCCATTGTAGCAATAACTTTCTCTATACCACTATCTTCAAGATCTTTCACAATCTTAGTAAAATATTTACCCCTTAGATCCATCTGATCTTTGATCCTTTTACTGCCATGATAAATATCACCACAATAGCTACTATAAAAGCAGCGGCTCTCGAGATGCTGAAACGATTCCAACAAAGAGATAAGATTTTTATAAATCCTCGCCACAAAGTTTTCTAGCGTTACTACAGAACCATCAATATTTTTCCACCTACTACCACGAAACACTTTTCCTGAAGGCATTAAGACTGATACCGTACCTCCTGACAATTTCAAGACCTCGCCAAGTTTCGAGGCTATTTCTATAGTGTTAATAGCCTTCAATGCCGGGACAAGAATTTTTAACTCTTTTTCTGTCTTCCTATACCGCCACCTTGCAACAAAGCTTTTCCCTATAAAAGGCAACTTTGCCCATTCTGGTGTTTGTGTCGGCAGTTCCGGCCCTTCTAAATTAATAATTTTCATTTACATCCACCCACTTATTATATAACGATATCCTACATCCAGAATAGGCTCCTGCGATGAACTTCTAATATCGCTTGATTCTAAAGCACTACGCGCTTCAGTAAGCAAAGACATTATTCCTTTGGGAGACTTTTCAACAGAATCCTCTTGAACAAAACTACAAAGATAGCTCCGCACAAAAGTAACAACATTCTGTATTACTTCATCGGTAAAATTGTTCGTGATAAGAGTAAAATATCGTTTGCGCAGATCATACTGCCTCCCTAGGCGCTCCATCTCACTAGCATTGCCTTCTACTTCTACAGAACTATATTGTGTTATAAGATGTGGTATCGATTGTAAAAGGTGAGAGAAATCACCATAAAGACGCGCTACGGTCTTATGAATATCTCTTTTAGGGCGCGAAAGCCACTGTGACGCCGTGATAGTCTTAAGAGTCCCTCCCCATGAGACTTTAACATTCCCCTCTATAGCACTTTGGTAATCGAACTCTTTGGGATACCTGTCTAGCGCTATTGTAGCGAGGGTGTCAAAACCTTCTTTCAACGACTGCAAGGCTATTTTCGTCTCTCTATGCTGCCATTCTGTTACAGCACCTTGTATCATTACCCCTATCACAGGAACGTTTTTACTTCCTTCGACAGCTTTTTGCCAAAAAGGTATCCTTACTGGAGACCCCTCCAAACCAATAGACATAATCCTTACCTCCTATATATTCTCCTGCCAAACATATCGAAAGGGTGCTTTTCTATCTACAACTTTTCGGTTGACCTCATACATCCTTTACAGTAAACTATATTACATCTTTTTACATGGACATGGTGGCATGGCCAAGTGGTAAGGCAGGGGCCTGCAAAGCCTCTATCCCCAGTTCGAATCTGGGTGCCACCTTTTTTTTGATTGCAGAGTGCTGAATGATGAATGCTGAATAAATAGCATTTATGATGAACGCAGAAAAACTAAATATTCATCAATCATTAATCATCAATCTGCATTTATAATAACATGTTATATCTTGTTTCCACTCCTATCGGCAACCTTTCGGACATCACCTTCCGTGCTGTCGAGATATTAAAGTCTTGCGACTACATCTTATGCGAAGACACGCGCCACAGCCGTAACCTTTTAAATCACTACGACATCGGAATTCCTCTGAAAAGTTTCCACGCCTTCAACGAATCCTCCCGCGAAGATTCTATCCTCGAAGACCTACGTTCTGGCAGCGACATCGCTCTCATCTCCGACGCAGGAACTCCTGGCATCTCCGACCCCGGCGAGCGCCTTGTCCAGCGTTGTCACGACGAAGACCTTGTCGTATCACCTATTCCCGGCGCTAGTGCTGTCGTCGCTGCAGTGTCATCTTCTGGTCTTGCCACTGCTCCTTTCCAGTTTTTCGGTTTCCTTCCCAGGAAATCTTCGGAGCTGAAAAAAGCTCTTATCAACATCCTTCTATACCCGGGGACGACGGTATGTTACGAGTCGCCACACCGCCTTCTTGCTACAGTAGATGCCCTCGCCGCACTGTCGCCGTCGCGGATGTTTACGGTATGTCGTGAGATGACGAAGAAATTCGAAGAGATCCGCCGCGACACCGCCGAAGGACACAAAGATTATTGGCGTTCTGCTACTATAAAAGGCGAGATAGCCATTGTCATCGCTGGCAACAGCGAAGAGAAAAACTCTGCGTGTCAAGACCTTTCGCCCGAAGAACACGTCGCTATTATCGAAGAAGAATATTCCATTACGCGCAAAGAAGCGATAAAGATCGTCGCAGAGCTTCGCAATGTTCCGAAGCGTGAGATCTATAATAATATCAACAAATAATTTTTTTCTCTTGCAAATGAAAGTGCTTGCGTTGTTTATTGTATGTGGGATATTCTTATATTGCTTTCTGCAAAGGTCAAGGTGGTGAATAATATGGATAATGAACGGGCAAAGAAAAACTTCTTCAAAGCGTTAAAGGCTGCTTTTAAGGAAGATATCGGCTCCGAAGACATAACTTCGGCGGCATGTATCCCCGCAAAAGCTACCTTGTCGGGGCGTATAATACTAAAACAGTGGGGCCGCCTAGCAGGGCTACCGTTCCTAGAGCCCGCCTTCCAGATGATCGACCCTGCCATCAAGATAAAGCTTCTCGTCGAAGAAGGAACCATCGGCAATGCAGGTACTGTGATAGGAACAATCTCCGGTCCCGCCCGTGGTATCATTACCGCAGAACGCGTAATCCTCAACTTCCTGCAGTATGCTTCTGGCATAGCGACGATGACGACTTTATACAAAGAAGAAATCGACAGCTACAACCCTTCATGCGATCTCCTCGACACCAGAAAAACGCTGCCGGGGCTGCGTTCCATAGCGAAGTATGCCGTACGTGTCGGTGGTGGCAAGAACCACCGCGACTCCCTCGACGAAAGGTTCGTTATAAAAGCCAACCACCTTGCCTTCATCGACAAAAAAGCTAAGTCTCCCATCCTCAAAGCCACCGAGAAAGCCCACAAATACCGCTCCGACGTCAAGGTCGAAGTCGAGATAGGAACGCTTTCGGCACTTAAAGAGGTGCTAAAAGACTCTCCCGACATCATCATGCTGAAATATATGAACTCCCATATGGTGAAAAAAGCTGTTAAGATGATACGCGCTTCCAACAAAGACATCTACATCGAAGCGTATGGCGGCATCGTCCTCGACACCATAGGAGCATACGCCGACACTGGCGTCGATGGTATCGCCGTCACCGAGATAACACACTCCGTCCAAAGCCTCGACATAAGCATAAGATTTTAGCGTATAGTTATAGCGTATAGCGTGTAGACAGCACCTACCATCTAAAAAAATCATTTTTTTTCTTGCTTTTTCTTTTCAATAGTATTTTAGTAGATTCACTTGTTTTAATTATTAACGATAAGGAGTGAGATATGACTTTACAAACGGAGAAGATAAGAAACGTTGGACTTGTAGGCCACGGTGGTGCTGGAAAGACATCCCTTGGCGAAGCTATGCTGTATTCTGCAGGAATTATAAACCGCATGGGAACTATAGAAGGCGGAAATACCGTCTCTGACTATCATTCTGACGAAATAGAACGTAAGATGAGCATCCACGCGTCGATGCTAACATTTTCCCATAACGACACTGCTTTTACCGTCATCGACATGCCGGGATATGCCGACTTCGCCGGCGATATGAAAGGTGGCATGCGCGTCTGTGACTTTGCCCTTATCGTCGTCGACGGCGTCGAAGGCCTACAGATCGGCACCGAACGTTCGTGGAAATACGCCAACGAGTATGATCTTCCTAGGATGTTTTGTGTCAACGGCCTCGACCATGAAAGCTCCGACTACGACACGCGCATCGAGAACCTCCGAAATCGCTGGGGAAACCATATTGTCCCTCTACAGTTCCCTGTCGACCAAGGCCTAGAATTTTCTTCTGTTGTCGACATCGTTATGAATAAGATGCTGACATATGAGCGCGGAAGCAAGAACGCCTATACTGTCTCTGACATCCCTGAAGAGCACGCCGAAAAAGCCGCTAAATACCGTCAGGATTTCATCGAGACAGTCGCCGAGTCCGACGAAGCTCTTATGGAGAAATACTTCGATGCAGGAGAGCTTTCCGACGAAGACCTAGTATCAGGATTTTACAACTCCATAACTAACAGGGACATCTTCCCAGTAGTATGTTCTGCTTCTACGGCGAATGTCGGCGTCATACGCATCCTCGAGATCCTAGAGAAATATGGCCCTCGTGCAGACTTCCGCGGTGATATCGCCGGCGTCGATGGCGCTACACGCGAACTCTCAACGTCGGCACCTACTAGCGCTTTAGTCTTCAAGACGATGGGCGACCAGCACCTCGGCGAGCTTTCGTTCTTCAGAGTGTATTCTGGGTCATTGAAAGCCGGCAGCGACCTCAAGAACTGCACGCGCGGCAACAACGAGCGATTAAACCAGATATTTATTATGAACGGTAAAGAGCGCCACGATATCAGCGAACTCCCTGCAGGAGCCATCGCCGCTGCCGTGAAGTTAAAAAACGCCCACACTGACGACACTCTTTGTGACGCTCGCAATGCCATAGAATACCCCAAGACGGTATATCCTATGCCTTGTATAACTTTTGCCATGGAGCCTAAGAACAAAGGCGCCGAAGATAAGTTCAGCAAAGCCTTAGGAAATATGCACGCCGAAGACCCTACTTTCTCGTATCGCGTCGATTCCGAGACAAACCAGACGCTAGTCTTTGGGATGGGAGAGCTTCATATCATTACCATTATGGACCAGATAAAAGAGCGGTATAATATCGATGTCGCCCTAAACAAGCCTAAGGTGCCATTCCGTGAGACGATTAGAGGGAACAGCGATTCTAAGTTCCGCCACAAGAAACAAAGTGGCGGATCAGGACAATTTGCAGAAGTCTGGATGCGTGTAGCGCCACAGCCTAGTGGCGAAGGGATAAACTTCACCGAGAGCCTTGTCGGGCAGAACGTCGACAGGGGCTTCGTCCCTTCTGTAGAGAAAGGCGTCAATGCTATCTGTAAAGAAGGCGTCCTAGCAAAATGTACCGTCGTCGACGTTAAGATCGACTTCTACGATGGTAAGATGCATCCCGTCGACTCCAACGATATGTCGTTCCAACTTGCCGGCCGCGGAGCTTTCAAAGAGGCCTTCAGCAAAGCACAGCCGTATCTCTTAGAGCCTATCTGCACCGTAGAGATAAACACCCCAGATCAGTTCCTCGGAGATGTTATGGGTGATATATCATCACGACGCGGGCAAGTGCAAGGGATGGATTCCGACGGACACTTCCAGATCGTCAAAGCACAGATCCCACAAGCTAACCTATATAAATATTCTACAGCGCTGCGTTCTATGACGCACGGCACCGCAGAGCATGCCGAAGCATTCTCTCATTATGCCGAGATGCCAAGGAATATCGAACAAGAAGTCATCGGAGAGCTACATGTCGAAGTCTAATGACGACACCGTAAAGCATATGTGGGCACCCTGGAGGATAGAATATATCCTCCAGGAAAAGCCCGACTACTGCGTGTTATGCGACACCGAACGTTCCGACGAAGAACGCTTTGTCTTGAAACGCGGAGAGCATGCTTTCGTTATCATGAACTTCTTCCCATACAACAACGGGCACCTAATGGTATGTCCCTACGAGCATACCAGCGACTTTACCGACATCGACGCCACAGTAAAGGCCGAGATGACAGCACTCATCGACGAAAGTATCACCGTACTAAAGAAAGTCATGAACCCCGACGCTTTCAACATAGGGATGAACCTCGGCAAGGCCGCCGGAGCCGGCATCGACGACCATCTTCACTGGCATATCGTCCCACGATGGCATGGCGACACTAATTTCATGCCGGTGACTAACCACACACGCGTCCTCCCCGAAGCGCTAAAAGAAACATGGAAAAAACTAAAAACGGAGTTCGACAGGCTATGAAGAAAATCGGAATATTAGGAACCCACGGAACTGGAAAGACAACGCTAAGCTATGCCCTAGCGGTGTTCTACAAAAATAAAGGCCTTAACACCAAGATCGTCAACGAGACAGCAAGGTCTTGTCCATTCCCCCTCGACGCCGAGATGTCGCCAGAAGCCGGGCTATGGATATACCATTCGCATATCACCAAAGAACTAGAAGCTCAGGCACGAAACTTCGACATATGCATCTGCGACAGGACAGCGATAGACTCTTTCTTATACCTACACGTACAGAGCGCCGAGACGCCGATGACATACGCCGTAGAGAAGAACGCCATAAGCTGGCTAGAAACCTACGACCTCCTAGTACACCTTGTCCCCGACAAAGAATACGAAAAGACAAACACCCTCTTCAGCGGAGAAGAACAAGCATTCCGGCAGCGCACACAAGATATGTTCTCGGCATACCTCGCAGACCTCCCCGCAGAGATACAGATGAAAATACTAACGATAACATCAGCAGAAATCTTCGAGCAACTGTCACTGCCAACAGCAGTACATAAAATCGACGCCGGATGCTACCACCACGCTTTCACTACAGTATAATCCATAAGTCAATTTTCATCTTGGAGAGGGGCCCTGCCCTCTCCAAACCTCTCCCGCCAAAGGAAACGAAGTTTCCTCTGGACTCCTGTTTTCCTCCTGTGTCGCCACAATCTTGTCGCCCATCGCTTCGTTATCTGAATTGCACCAGCTAAAAAAGCGCTTAGCCCGCTAAGGCGGGCTCATTTTCGGCTTACGCCAAAAATACCTGCGCTTTATGACTGGTGCAATTCGCAAGCGAGTCCCGCCATCGGCGATTTTTGCTAATCCGCAAAAATCCTCTCCTCAGCGGGACAAAAAGTTTTCGCCATTCTCCTTTTACCTGCAGTAAGAGATTGCCTTCAGCTATAGATGTCAGAATAGCTCTTTTATTATATCGACGACGATGTTTTCGAAATTTTGAGGGTTGTTTTGCTCTTTGAAGGCGGCGGTTTTCGGTGTCTTGATTTTGCCTTTCTGCTGTGTTGCTTTAAGCGACTGTTTTTGTATGTTAAGTGTTGCGATAGAGTTTTCTGCGGCGGCGATACGGATACGTGTGAGGTGGTATAGCCATTGTGCTGGTATTGGCAATTTCCCGAAACGGTCTTTTATCTCTTCGAAGATGGCGTCTGTCTCTTCCCATGACGTCGCCTCCCCTATCCTGTGATACAGCTCCATACGCAGCCCTGGGTCGTTGATGTATCCGTCGGGTAGTCGTGCGTCGTAGCAACATTCCATCTTAGTCTCTATCAGTATAGCTTTTTTGTCTTTGATACTTGTTATCGTACGTCGCAGCATCTTACAGTATAGGTTGAATCCTATCGCCTCAATATGTCCAGACTGTTCGGTTCCGAGGATGTCGCCGGCACCACGAATTTCAAGGTCGCGCATAGCGATACGCATCCCTCCGCCGTATCCTCCTGTCTCTATAAGGGCTTCGAGGCGTTGCTGTGATAGTTCTGTTGTGTTGTTAGGCACAAGGAAATATGCATATGCCTGTCGGTTCCACCGCCCTACGCGCCCACGAAGTTGGTACAGCGCTGCCAATCCGAACATATCCGACCTGTCAACGATGATAGTATTTGCGTTGGGGACGTCTACGCCATTTTCTACTATAGTCGTTGCTAGAAGGATGTCGGCTTTTCCCTCGCGGAATGTATGGAATGCTGTATTTATCGCGTCGGCATGCATCTGTCCATGTGCCACTATTATCCGCGCCTGTGGAAGAAGCTTTTGTATCCTATCGGCCATATTATATATTGTTTCTACGCGGTTGTGGATAACGAACGCCTGCCCATCGCGTGAAAGCTCTCGCAACAGTGCTGCCTGCATTATATCGTCGAGGCCCTCGCATACAACTGTCTGTATTGGCAGCCTATCGTGTGGCGGGGTATTTACTGTAGACATGTCGCGAGTACCTATCATCGACATATATAGCGTCCGCGGTATCGGCGTCGCCGACATCGCCATGCAGTCGACGCCGACTTTAGCAGAGCGGAGTTTTTCTTTGGTCTTAACGCCGAACCGTTGTTCTTCGTCGATTATTACGAGTCCCAAGTTTTTGAAGGCAACGTCTTTGCTGATAATACGGTGTGTTCCTATGAGGATATCTACTGTGCCTTCGGCGACGCGTTGTATTATCTCACGATTTTCCTTAGCTTTATTGTATCGCGACATAACGGCTACATTTATTGGGAAATTACACATACGTTCTATGAAAGTATCGTAATGTTGCATAGCAAGGACTGTTGTTGGTACGAGGACAGCTACCTGTTTACCACCATCGACGGCTTTGAATGCTGCGCGCATAGCGACTTCCGTCTTGCCATATCCGACATCGCCACAGATGAGCCTATCCATTGCTTTTTCCGACATCATATCGTTTCTTACGTCATTGATAGCGGCTATCTGGTCTTCGGTCTCTACGAAGGGGAAGTCATCTTCGAAGGCTTTGACATCATCGCCATCGTCGGGGAAGACATGCCCGTTTGTCAATGATCGTTTTGAATATATATCTAGGAGCTCTGAGGCATATCCGATTATAGAGTGTTCAGTCTTCTCGCGGATCTTCTTCCATCGCGCGTTTCCGAGGGTGCTTAGTGAAGGTTTTGTCTCGCTAGCACCGATATATTTGCTGACGAGGTACGACTGTGCCATAGGAACATATTGTCGTGCCTTCTCGGCATATTCTATTAGTAGATATTCGGTGTCAACGCCGGCATTGTTACGCATGCGTTCTGTGCCGAGATATCGTCCTATGCCGTCGTTGCGGTGTACTACTATATCGCCTTCATCGAGCTGGTACATCTCTGTCGGCATCGAATGGTATGAGCTACGGATCTTCTGTCTTCGTATTTTATATCGGCGTGTTACTTCGGTATGCGGTATTATTGCGTTTCCGGTGTCGGTAACGACGAACCCTTGCGACAGATATCCACGGATGAAAGAGGGGCTCTCTATTCCGGCGTCATAGAGCTGCTGTATAAATCTTTTCTTGTCGGCGCCGGTATCGGCGACGAATGTCATCGTGGAGGTTTCTGCGGACTTCAGCGTATTAAGAAGCTCTAATCCCGAGAATTCTTCTGTATTGGCATTTTCTGCGAAGTGCTCTCCCAGAGTTTTAAAAGGATGCTTCCATCTTTCTGCTTCGAAATCTGTTCCGAAGGCGCTGAAGCGTATTCCATAGGAATTGTTATTTTCCGAGTATAGGTTTTTTCCTGTGCTGTTGATTGTGCTGACATCGCTGAGATTTTCTATATCGTCATCGGCGAAGAATATCTTCTGCAGGCTTTTTATATCGTTCAAAAAATCTTTGAATCTTCCGAATGTCTTAGAGACCGTCCTTGGCACGCCTTCCATTGCGATATATTTATCTTCTATGGCGGCGATATCGTCGAAAACGACGATAGTGTTTTCGCCGAGATATTCTACGATGGTAGAGAGTGTGTCTTCTTGTTTTATTAGCTCTAGCTCGCGCGCTGGCGTTATTAGACAGCGCTTTATCTTTCCTACCGACTTCTGCGCTACGGGGTCGTATGTTCGTATTGAGACGACTTCGCCATCGAAAAACTCTATGCGGCATGGCTCTGTCGACGTTATTGGGAAGATATCAACGATGCCTCCCCTGACGGCGACCTCACCTTTATCCGAAGCTACAATTTTTCGGGTATATCCTATAGTTTCTAGATCTCCGACGAAGGTATCGAAGACGTATTTATCTCCGACGGATATCGTCATACTCATAAGCTCGAGCATCTCTGGGTGTATGACTTTCTGCAGGAGCGCCTGTATCCCTGTGACGACGATATGGGGGCGTTTTTCTGTGGAGATAGCGTGTAATATCGTATATCGCGAGCCCGCGACGTCGGAGCTTGGGGCTATATTTTCCGAAGGCATAGCCTCCCATGAGGGGAAGTCTTGGACGATGGCGTCGCTGAAAAATTCTATGTCGTCGAGAATCCTGTTTTCTTCTTGTCCTTTTGCGGTGACGACGAGAATGTTTTTGCTTGTAGCTTTTTGCGTGTGCGCGACTATTAATGCTTTTGGAGAGTCCCACAGCTTCTCTGCTACTATGTTCGACGCTCCTGCGGCGATATCGTGTAGTGCATTCAATCTCGGGCTTTTTATTATGTCTTCTCGCATGTTATTCTTAGTGTGTGTTTTTGTTTGTTCGCTATCGGTAATTATTCTGCTATATCATGTAGCGGCGTAGGAAATGAAAAACTCAACATATCCACGATGCGATCATAAAACTCTGTCAGCAGCTGATGTTCTCTGATCATGGTGTCGTCAAATTCTTTGTCTTTATTTCCTTCTTCGCTGTGTGCCTTTTTAAAAGAACTATATTCATTATATATCTTTACGTCGAGTTCTACTACCTCACAGACGAAGTCACACACCATCCCATACAGCAAAACTTTTAGAAATGAAGCTTGTTCTTCCAAAGTAAGTTGTTCTTTTAAATCTTCAAACATGCGAAGAAACGCTTCTTTATTCTCTGTATTCATCTGGTCGACTTTTAATGGTATACGCACTTTTTCAGCAGCTTTCTGCTTACGTTTCCGAAACTCTTTTTGTAGCCATGATATTAACCTTTTTTCTCTATCATAAGCTCTTGCTTCAAGAAAAAGCTCAGCCATCGTTATAGCGAGCCCATAGATGTCTGTGAACCTAACTCCTGTAAAGTTATTGGTTATCTTAGGCCAATAAAAATAATCTTCGAAATCTCCTTCCTCCCTCCATCGTCCAACATACGCCGCAAATTCATGGTCTATAAGTTTTCCTGTGCCTTCGATGGCAACAATATTATACGGTTTAACATCTCCATGGATGATGCCTTTTTGGTGAATTATCCGCAGCGCTGATGCAACATCAGCAACAATTTTAATTCTTTCTCTCAGAGAGAATCCTGGATCAATATCTAAAAAACCCCTTGTTTTATACCTTACCAACGGTATTCCTCTTTGAGCTTGATATTCATAGCGCGTAATTTCATCGTCATCTCTTGTCGTCGTATTATATTCTCCCCAAGGTTCCGGGGCAATGACATTAAGCTCGTGGTGCTTTTCAAGAAGTTGGCGCATCAAAGAAAACCCAGCTTGTATATCTTCGAACTCTTCCCCGTTATACCTTTTGCTGCTAAAACGCATATGCATCGTCTCTGTCAGCGTAATCTCACCTGTTGGCGGGCATATATCATATGTAAGTGACGGCCGTATCCTTACGCTAGATGTCCTTATTACATCTTCTTTCTTTCTTGCTACAACCTGAACCTGTATGTTTCCTGTTTCATCTTTTACAGCTCTATACAAGCTATTCGGCCATCGACGTCTTGATTTATTTATAAACTCCCTCTCATCTCTCCGTATCATCGTGTGAATGCGCTCAATGAATTCATCGACATACCATCTTGGCATCACTGTTTTAAGTCCTGGCCCCATAGTAGTTTGCATCTTTTGTAGCAGGCGCTGGCTAGCGACAGCGTCGAAAGTATCGACTGGCGGCGATGATGGCAATCTTATTATTCTAGAATCTGAAGACATTTTCGATGTGTTACCCTAGAAGCTCTCGAGCTTTTTCTAAGGCTTTGGCGATATTGTCGGGGCGCTTGCCACCGGCCTGTGCGTTATCGGCTTTTCCTCCGCCGCCACCGTCGACGATAGGCGCTATTTTTGCGATGATGTCGTTAGCTTTTATCCCTTTTGCTATAACGTCGTCGGTGACGCGCACTATCAGCTGGCATCTGCCGTCGCTTTTCGCTGCGAGGACTACGACACCAGAAGAAGCTTTTTTTATGACATCATCGGCGAGGGAGCGCAATGCTTTACTGTCGGCATCGACTTCTACGGCGATGAATGTTATGCCGTTGATATCTTCTGCCTTGTCGACGAGTTTCTGTGTGGTGTCACCCATAGAGGCTTTTTTTGTTGCCTTGAGTTCGGTAGACAGGCTTTTATTTTCTTCGACAAGCTTCTCTATACGACCCATAAGCTTATGTGGGTGGACTTTCAGCATGGATGCCATGGTGTTTATCGTGTCGTCGCTATGGCGTGCGAAATGTTCTGCGTCGGCGCCGGTCACTGCTTCGATACGTCGTATCCCTGCGGCGATACTCCCCTCTTTTACTATACGAAAATATCCTATAGTCCCTAGGGCTTTGGTGTGTGTTCCACCGCACAGTTCTTTGGAGAAATCAATATCGACGACGCGTACTGTCTTACCATATTTATCGCCGAAGAACTGTTTTATCCCTTTATCATTCTGTGCTTCTTCGTAAGACTTCTCATACCACTCTACAGTGGCGTCGGAGCGTATCTTTGTATTCACGAGGTCTTCTACGTTGCGAAGTTCTTCGTCGGTCATAGCTTTGTGGTAGCTGAAGTCAAAACGTAATCTATCGGCATCGACGACGGAGCCTGCTTGTTTCGCCTGGTCGCCGAGGACCTGACACAGCGCCCAATGAAGTAGGTGTGTAGCAGTATGGTTATTTTGTATCTTCTGCCGGCGCTCTTCGTGGACGTGGGCTTCTACGGTGTCGCCTACAGATATTTCACCTTTTTTCACTTTTCCTACGTGTGCAACGACGCCTTTGCATTGCTCTTGCGTATCTTTTACTGAGAACGTCATATCTTTGTTTTTTATGTCGCCAGTATCGCCGATCTGCCCACCTTTTTCAGCGTAGAACGTCGTGGTATCGAGGATAACAAGCCCTTCGGAGTCTTTTGAAAGGCTTTTTACATGCTCGCCGTCGACGATGATTGCAGTAACTTTTGCCTTTGTTGTCAAGGCATCGTCACCGACGAAATCGCTGGAGCCATGTTTTTCTATGTGTTCCAAGAAGATATCATCATTGACGACCTGATGGCTTACGGTTTTATGTGCCTGCTTAGAACGTTCACGAGCTTCTTTTTCTAGGATATTGAACCTTTCGATGTCGACATACAGCCCGTTGTCATTGGCGATGAGTAGTATCTCGTCGAGAGGCAGCCCATAGGTATCTTTTAGTTTAAAGGCGTCGTCGCCACCGATCTGTTTTCCGTGTTTCTTTGCATTGGCGATGACGTTGCCAAGGATATTACCACCACGTTTTAGTGTTCTTAGAAAGGCTTCTTCTTCTTGTGTAAGGATTTCTACGATACGTGTCTGTGCAGAAACTATCTCTTGGTAGTCGTCACCCATCGTCTCTATAAGGCGTGGAAGGATTTTTGCGAGGAAGGGTTTATCCATCCCGAGCATACGTCCATAGCGTACAGCGCGACGGAGGATTTTCCTTAGGACATATCCCCTTTCGACATTGCTTGGCTGTGCACCATCGGCGATAGCGAAAGAAAGTGTACGAAGGTGGTCGGCGATGACGTGGAATGCTGGAGCGAGCTTCTCGTCGGTAGAGTCGTATTTAATCCCTGTGACGTCTTCTATCTTTTCTATGATACTCCTTAAGATATCGGTATGGTATACGTTATCGACGTCCATGATAAGGGCGACGATACGTTCTAGTCCGGCGCCGGTGTCTACTGAAGGCTTTGGCAGCGGGGTCATACTGCCCGATTCTTCACGGTTGTACTGCATAAAGACGAGATTCCAGAATTCTAGGAATCTCTCGCCGTCTGTGTCATCGGTAGGGTTTTTTGCTGTGCCGTATTTCTCTCCTCTGTCGTACAGAAGCTCGGAACATGGGCCACAAGGGCCAGTGTCGCCCATAGCCCAGAAGTTTTCCTTCTCGCCGAAGCGTGTTATACGCTCGGCAGGAACGTATTCCTTCCACAGCTCGAAAGCTTCATCGTCGTCGGTGAAGACGGTTGGCCATATACGTTCTGGGTCGAAGCCAAAGACTTCTGTCGACACTTCCCACGCGAACTGTATAGCTTCTTTCTTAAAATAGTCTCCGAAGGAGAAGTTCCCTAGCATCTCGAAAAAGGTAAGGTGTCGTTTTGTGTGTCCGACATTTTCGAGGTCATTGTGCTTGCCGCCGACGCGTATGCTTTTCTGCGAGCTCGTCGCACGAACATAGTCGCGCTGGCTTTTTCCAAGGAATGCGTCTTTGAACTGGTTCATTCCGGCGTTGACAAACAACAATGTGGGGTCGTCATGCGGGACTACGGACGAAGAAGAAACAACGGTGTGTTCTCTTTCTTTGAAATATTCTAGAAATTTTCGGCGTATGTCTTGTGTTTTCATGTAACGAGCCTCATATTTGTATCAAGTAACGTCAGATACTATACAATAACACCCTATATAAGGTAAATACAAGGATTTCAAAGACTCGGGGAAAGATTAGTTCACAATTCCGTGTCCCTAAACATGTTAGTTATATCAAAAAAAATTTGATGCATTTTTTTAATGAACAAGATATAGATAGTTTAGGTTATTATAGTTAATATTTTACAAGGATATACAAATGAAAATAGTATCACGTATTTTTTTGATGTTTATTGCTGTTGCTATCATGAGCAGCTGTCAAAGTAGGTATTCCGATTACACCATACAAAAAGATGTTTTTGAATCGGAGCAAAAGGGCATCGCTGTAATGAAGATGTATAAGAATACCCTTGTTAAAACAAAAATACCGGTAAATTTCGATATCGTTCGTGTAGACCAAGGATATGATAAATATAAAGCGAAAGAAACAACAGCATATCGTGCAACATACAAGCTATTTTCATTAGAAAACTCATTGGAAGGGCCACAGATGGCAATGATGATCGAACCAGGTATTTACATCATTGAAAACCTGTCTTGGTATGAACGCAATAAAATATACAGTTCTAAAGAACCCGGTATTAGTAATGATGGAAAGATCACGTATGGCGCTTTTGAAGTAAAACCTAATGAAGTTGTTTATATTGGCGATTTTGAGGTCAACAACGTAGGGCTAATATTTATGAAAATAGATATGAAACGCCATCATAAATTTGAAAAAGCAAAAAAACAAATGTCCAAAAAGTATCCGGGATTCGCTGAAAAACTGACTACAACAAAATTTTTGGAACAAGGTGAATCTTGGTAAACGTTGTGAATTGAAGTCAATCATTGAAATTGCCCCAATATTCTGTAGTGTCATAAGTCAGGCTAATGAACTGACCTTACGCGCTACTCTCACTTTATTGGCGTGCTGCAAGGGGCAATCTGCTGCGTATTCCTCCTCTCCCAGCTCTTCAGAGCTTGGCTCGTCGGAGATACTTGCATCTTACCCCTTTCGCTACACCACTAAAGCAAGATTAGCGCGTAACATCAGTAATGAATCTTATCAGCCATTCAAAATTGCGCCCTTTTTTGCTAGCATTCCCTATCCACGCCCAACAACCGGATTGCATTACGTACTTTAGTGACAAAAAAACGTATTGCATTCCAATTATATACATGGTATAATAGTAATATAATACAAACAGGGGGGCGGTATATAATGTTTGACGATTTACGTAAATTAAGCCATCGTTTTCTTTCGATAACCAATAGTTCTTATAGGCGCTATATTATTCGTTCTATTAATTTTGATACAAGGATGTCATTAATTGTTGGTCAGCGTGGCGTTGGCAAGACGACGACGTTAGTTCAGCTTTTACTTGACCGTGTTGAAGGTGATATTTTTGACAATAGAATTCTTTATATTCAATCAGATCATTTCAAAATAGCGACAATGTCGTTATATGAAATCGCTGAAGAGTTTAGCACTCTTGGTGGCAAGTGGATTGCTTTCGATGAAGTTCATAAATATCCAAATTGGTCTAATGAATTAAAAAGCATCTATGATACGTTTCCGGAGCTACAGATTTTTGCTTCAGGAAGTTCTGCTTTAGAATTGTACAAAGGCAGCCATGATCTTTCCCGTAGAGCTATACGACATTATATGAACGGCATGTCTTTTAGGGAATACTTAGAACTTATCTATGACATCGAGCTTCAAACATATTCATTGAATGACCTTTGCCATACCCATGAAAGGATTGCGGCAGAAATCATCGCGAAGTTAAGTAAGCAAGATCAGAAAGTGATACCTTTATTTCAGCAATATCTTAAGAATGGTTACTATCCATTTTTCCATGAATTAAATGATGAGGCTCTCTATAAAACGGTTTTGGAGCAGAATCTCCACACTACTATAGAATCCGATATCGCTGCGATATTTCCAACATTAACGGGGAATAGTATTAAAAAGATCAAGCAATTGCTTATTTTTATTGCCAATGCAGTACCATTCACACCTAACTGGAAAAAGATTATGTCCGCCCTTGAAATTGGCGATGATCGGACATTGAAGTTATATTTCAAGCACCTTGAAGACGCCGGATTAATACGATGTCTTTCTCGAGCCTCGAAAAAATTCAGCGCATTAGAATCTCCGGAAAAGGTTTATCTCGACAATCCCAACCAAATCTTTGCAATTTCATCTTTTGATCGCTTTAAGAAAGGGACTATTCGTGAAACCTTTTTTCTTTCGATGGTCTCTCAACAGCATGGTATTTGCTTACCAAAAAGTGGAGACTTTATTGTCGATGACATGTACACATTTGAGGTTGGAGGCAAGAATAAAACATTTCATCAGATATCATCAACGAAGGATGCATACCTTGCATGTGATGACATAGAACAAGGCGCCGGCGGGAAAATCCCCCTGTGGCTATTTGGATTCCTATATTAATTTTTTCTCTGTGACTACTCTATAATCTTTGTAGCAAAAATCCTGTTTTTCTTCTATGCGCGCTCCCTATACTCTGTCTTTTATACTCGATTTCTTTCGGTGTATGTGGTGTGTAGTAGGTGGTGTGATTTTTCTCCTAGTGGTTTTTCCAGGAAGTCTTCGTATATTTTTGTTACTGATGGGTTGTGATGAGAGCATCGGCATGGAAGATTCTCGTCTTCGTTGTATAGGACATCGGCACGTTTTCCTCTTAGGCACATATCATACCCTATAGGCTGTCCACCGCCACCGACGCACCCTCCTGGGCATGCCATTATCTCTATGAAGTGGTATGGCGACTCCCCTGCGCGTATCTGGTCGAGGAGGACGCGTGCATTACCGAGGCCGTGTGCGACAGCGACTTTAACATCGAGGTCTCCGACTGGTATCGTCGCGTCCTTCACTCCTTCGAGACCTCTTACTGGAATAATATTCACGTCGGCGAGCTCTTCTCCGGTGACAAGCTTGTAAGCGGTACGCAGTGCTGCCTCCATGACGCCACCTGTCGCGCCAAAAATTGTGCCGGCGCCGGTATACTCTCCCATTAGTGGTTCTGCCTCGCTATCTTCTATCGTCGCGAAGTCTATCCCTGCCTCACGTATCATACGCGCCAGCTCTCGTGTCGTAAGGACGTAGTCGACGTCTTTGTATCCGCTGTCGTTCATCTCTGGCCTATCGGCTTCGAATTTCTTCGCAGTACACGGCATAATAGAAACAGAGACGATATCGGCGGGGTTTTTCTTCGTCTGCTCAGGGTAGTATGTTTTCGCTAGTGTTCCAAACATCTGCTGTGGTGACTTACACGAAGACACATGGTCGACGAGGTCTGGGTAGAAGTGTTCCATAAACTTTATCCATCCAGGCGAGCATGATGTTATCAGCGGCAGCGGCTTTTTAATCTTGCCAGCAACGATATCGAGAAGTTCAGAGCCCTCTTCGATGATAGTAAGGTCGGCACTGAAGTTTGTGTCGAAGACGGCGTCGAAACCGAGCATTTTGAGGGCTGTATGCATCTTTCCGGAGACGAGAGTCCCTTCTGGAAGGCCAAGCTCTTCACCGAGGGCGGCGCGCACTGCTGGAGCTTCTTGAACGACGACATGTTTTTTGTCGTCGTCGAGAGCTTTCCACACCTCGTCGACACAAGTTTGTTCTTTTAGAGCGCCTACAGGGCATGCGTGGATACACTGTCCACACGTCACACATTCTACGTTGCCGAGGCCTTCTTCCATAAAAGTCGCTACCGTCGTTCCTGTCCCGCGCCCTGCGAACCCTATAGCGTTCACTGTCTGCACGTCGGAACATACGCGCATACATCTTCCGCAGAGGATACATTTATTTGGGTCCCTGACAAGCGAAGGGCTTGTTGTGTCGAGCGGCTTCTCTTCTCTAGGGGCGTCGAATCTTATATCTTTTAAGCCGAGGTCGTTGGAAACTTTAAGGAGCTCACATATCTGGTTACGCTCGCAGGTGAAGCAATCAGCTGCGTGGTTTGCCATGAGGAGTTCTACCACCATACGTCGCGATTTTCTTACCCGTGGCGAATGTGTATTTATTACCATTCCTTCCGCTATGTTTCGCGAGCATGCCGCTGCCAGCTTATTCTCCCCTTCTATCTCTACAACACATAACCTACAAGCTCCTACTGCCTCGAATTCTTCGAGGAAGCATAGCGTTGGTATGATGATATGTGCTTCTTTCGCTGCTGCCAATATCGTCGTCCCTTCGGCGACGTCGATCTTTTTTCCGTTTATCGTGATAGATACCATATTTATTGTTTCACTCCCTGATCAAATTCTTCTTTAAAATGCTTCATCGCGCTCGTCGTGACGTTGAGTGCCGCCTGTCCAAGCCCACACCGTGACGTGTCACACATGAAGTCCGCCATCTCTTCTAGCAATGAGAGATCCTCTGGCGTGCCTTTTCCTTCCTTTATTTTTTTTATGATATGGCATGCCTGCCGTGTACCTTCGCGGCATGGCGTACAGAACCCACAAGACTCGTGTGCGAAGAATTCTACGCTATTCTCTACGACGTCGATGATATTGGTTTCATCATTAATAACGATGACTGCCGCCGACCCCAGCATACTACCTGCTGCAGCGACGTTTTTTGGATCGAGTTTCGTATCAATATCGGTGATAAGGGCGCTAGAGATACCGCCAGGGAGGGCGGCTTTGAATGTCCCTTTAACGCCTCCGGCGTAGCTGTCGATGAGGTCGCGGAGGGTTATACCCATAGGAGCTTCGTAGACGCCAGGCTTGTTGACACTACCCGACACGCAGAAGAGTTTAGGTCCTGGAGCATCGGCATCGCCGATATTGGCATACCACTCACCGCCATTCTCTACGATAGACGGTATGTTACAAAGAGTCTCTACATTGTTAATAGCGGTAGGTTTCCCGTCATACCCTGATATTGTAGGGAATGGAGGCTTCTCGCGGGAGTTGCCCCTTTTCCCTTCGAGAGACTCGAAGAGCGACGTCTCTTCGCCACAGACGTATGCGCCAGCACCGCAATATACTTCTATATCGAAGCCATATCCGCTGCCGTTGATATTATCGCCGAGGAGTCCTTCTGCGCGCGCTTCTTCAAGGGCGGCTTTTACGTTCTTTATCTCCTCGAAATATTCCCCTCTTATATATATATATCCTTTCTTTGCGTCTATTGCATACCCCGCTATCGCCATGCCCTCTATAAGGAGGTGCGGGTTATTTTTCAGCAGAACTCTATCTTTAAAAGTTCCGGGCTCTCCTTCGTCGGCGTTGCAGACAAGATACCGTTCGTCTCCAGGAGCCTTCCTGGTAAACTCCCATTTGAGTCCCGTCGGGAATCCTGCGCCTCCTCGTCCTACGAGTTTCGAAGCTTTTATCTCTTCGATAAGGGCTTCTGGATCCATTGACAGAGCTTTTTGTAGGCTTTTATAACCTCCGGCACCGCGAAATACTTCCAGCGCCTTAAGGTTCGGGGTTTCTATGTCCTTCAATAGTATATTTTCCATCGTCTATCTCCTCCCCTTGATAAGCTCTCGAACCTTTTCTGCCGTCATATTCTCGAAGACCTCCTCATTGACAATAACAGCAGGAGCTTTGTCACACAATCCCAGGCATGACACCTCTTCGAATGTAAATTTTCCATCGGCGGTAGTCTCTCCGTCGCCAATTCCCAGCTCTTCGCGTATTGCATCGGCGACATCTTTATGCCCTCCTAATGAGCAGGGAAGCGACCTACATACTCTTATAACATTTTCGCCCTGTTTTTCTGTCGTATACATTCCGTAGAATGTTATGACGCCGTATATATCGATAGGATTCACGGACAGCGCCTTTCTAAGGAAAGTTATCGCCTCTCGTGATATATACCGATCTTTTTTCTGTATGGCATGCAGGCATGGCATCAGCGCCTTACTATTACTTCCTTTCTCTGCTATAATAGCATCGACTTCTTTTTTCCATTCTTGTGTCATGGTGTTTTTCCTTTAAATAAGATCTTCTGGTTTAAAATATGATATGAATGTTGCGTTGCCGAGCGCAATAGCATCGTTAAAGGTTACAATAGCTACGCCGCTTTTTGCTATGCCGTCATTGATGACTTCTTCACCGACGAACTCATTGACAAGGTTCCCTAATGTTGGGGCGTGTCCTACGAAGAATATCGTAGAGCCTTCGTTAGAGTTATGTAATATTGTGAGAAGCTTCTCGGCGTCGAAGGTGTCACAGCTCAAAGCTTCAGTATCTTGAACTTCTACGTCGAAGACATCTGCAACGATACCTGCCGTCTCTTGCGCTCTTACTAACGGCGACGTATATACCATGGTGGGGACGATGTTCTTATCTTTAAGGCCTTCAACGACAGCCCGTTGTACAGACCTCCCTTCTTCAGAAAGAGGGCGTAGGCCATCTTCAGCATATCCTTCACTATCGACGGGTTTCCCGTGTCGCAATACAACTACTGTCGTTGCCATAATATTTCCTCTGTGTAAAGACATACTCTATATACCAAGGAAAAAATTGTAAAACGTTTTTTCTTGCAGATTATATTATGTAGTAGCTAGAGTCTCTTGGTACATACAAGGAATGCTACTAAAGGAGAAGATACTATGTATATGGACACCAATTTCGGTGAGGCTGCCGAGTCTCATCTTGATGCCGACGTTAAATCTATCCTCGGAAAGGTTGCCAACACCATCCGCCATCTTTCTATCGACGCCATCCAGCATGCCAATTCTGGACACCCTGGCCTTCCTTTAGGCTGTGCAGAGCTTGGCGCGTATCTTTATGGCCATGTTCTTCGCCACAACCCCAAGAACCCTCTATGGGCCAACCGCGACCGTTTTATTTTATCTGCTGGTCATGGCAGTGCTTTGTTATATTCGTGTCTTCATCTTTCTGGCTTTGATCTTTCTCTTGAAGACGTCAAGAGCTTCCGTCAGCTACATGCTAAGACTCCTGGGCATCCGGAATATTCTTTATCTCATGGTATCGAGACGACGTCAGGGCCTTTGGGTCAGGGCATCGCCAATGGTGTTGGCCAGGCTTTAGGTTTGAAGGTCCTTGCTGAGAAGTTCAACACCGAAGATCATACTATCTTCGACAGCAAGGTTTTCGTCCTTGCTGGTGACGGATGTTTTATGGAAGGCATCAACCATGAAGCGTGTTCTCTCGCTGGACATCTTTGTCTCGACAATCTTGTTGTTCTTTATGACAGCAACAAGATATGCCTCGACGGCCCTCTTTCAGAGACGTGTTCGGAAGACACCAAGAAGCGCTTCGAAAGCTACGGCTGGGAAGTTTATACTGTCGACGGCTACGACTTCGACGCCATGAATTCTTGTGTTGAAACGATACGCTCTAAACAACAGCGCCCTGCCCTTGTTCTTGTCGATACTATCATCGGCAAAGGCTCTCCTTCTAAAGCTGGCACTCACAAAGTCCATGGTTCCCCTCTTGGTGATGACGAAGTGTCTGCGGTAAAAGAGTCTCTTGGCCTTCCTGCCGAAGACTTCTTCGTCCCTCAGGCTGTGAAGAATTTCTTCGCCGACAAGCTCGACCGCGACGCCAAGAAAGAAGCTGCCTGGAATGAGACCTTCGTGGCGTGGAAAGCTGAAAACCCTGATCTTTTCCATGAATTCGAGTCTATGTCGAAGAAGATTCTTCCCGAAAGCATAGAAAACAAGCTCAAGGCTTTAGAGATGAAAAGTCCTCTCGCTGGGCGTAAGGCATCGCATGCTGTCGTCAATATGCTTACTGAGATGATGCCATATATTTATGGTGGTTCTGCTGATTTGTCGTGTTCTGATATGACGATGTTCGAGAAGTTCGGAGTTATAGCTTCTGGGAATTTCGGTGGCAGGAACATAAAATATGGTGTAAGGGAATTCGCCATGGGGGCGATAGCGACGGGTCTTGCACAGACGACGATGATACTGCCGTTCTGTGGGACGTTCCTTGTCTTCTCCGACTATATGCGTAACGCTATACGCCTTGCTGCTATGCAGAAGCTCCCCGTGATATACCAGTTTACCCACGATTCCGTCTTCCTCGGCGAGGACGGCCCGACGCACCAGCCTGTCGAGCATCTTGCCAGCCTAAGGGCTATGCCTGGTCTTTATGTGATACGCCCTGCCGATAATAATGAGGTGAAGATGTCATGGCTTGCGGCGCTACGCCACGAAGGCCCTACAGCGTTGATACTTTCTCGCCAGTCGCTTCCTCTTCTTGAAGGCACTGGCGTAGGTTATGATGAAGGCGTTGGTCGCGGAGCATATATCGTCGAAAAAGAAGAAGAAGGTCCTATAGATTTCACGTTTTTCGCGACGGGGTCGGAGGTTTCTCTTGCCATAAACATCGCTGCGGAGCTGCGTCGTCAGGATAAAAATGTACGTATCGTCTCTATGCCATGCTGGGAGCTTTTCGAGAAGCAGCCTGCGGAATATAAGGCTTCTGTCGTCGGTGGTGATATCGGTAAGCGTGTAAGCTTCGAAGCCGGCAGCGACATGGGATGGCATCGATATGTTGGCAGTGACGGCATAACGATAAGCGTCGAAGGCTTTGGGACGTCTGCACCGATGCATGACATCGCCGGAGAATACGGCTTCACCGTAGAGTCTATCCTTGATAGAATTTTGTGATAGCGGATAGTTATAGCGTATAGCGTATATATAATTATGTTGTTATCGCATTTGTTTGCAAAAAAATATGCTTTCCTTTTACGATCCGTGATAAACGATAACATTATACAACAAGGACCATCATATGTTTGACAAGTTTACAAACAGAGCGAAGCAAGTCATCAAGCTTGCCAAGAAAGAAGCGCAGCGTTTAAACCACAATTATTTGGGCACCGAACATGTATTGCTTGGGCTTCTTAAGCTTGGGCAGGGCGTTGCCGTCAATGTTTTGAGGAATATGAGCCTAGACTTTGAGACGGTACGTGGAGAAGTCGAGCGTCTTGTTGGGTATGGTCCAGAGATACAAGTTTATGGCGACCCTGCTCTTACTGGCAAGGTTAAGAAGGTCTTCGAGTTCGCCCAGGAAGAGGCTACGAGCCTCAACCACAACTATGTCGGCACCGAGCACCTTCTTCTTGGTTTGTTGCAGCAAGCCGATGGTGTCGCTGCTCAAGTTCTTGGGAACCTTGATGTCAACCTTCAAGACATCAAGAAAGAGGTCATCAAAGAGTTGGAGTCTTTCAACCTGCAGCTTCCTCCTGTCGGCCAGCAACTTCCTCCTGGAGGCATCCACGGCAAGCTTCACGGCAAGGGTGGCATCCCTGGCGGCATGCCTGGCGGATTCCCTGGCGGTGACAAATCTCCAGCGTTGAAATCATATAGCCACGACCTCACTGAGGCTGCCCGTGAAAACAAGATAGACCCTGTCATTGGCCGCAAGGAAGAGATCGAGCGTCTTATCCTTATCTTATGTCGTCGTCGCAAGAACAACCCTGTAATTATCGGTGAGGCTGGCGTTGGAAAGACTGCTATCGTCGAAGGCCTTGCTCAAGCTATTGTCAATGGCGACGTCCCTGAGAACATCAGGAAGAAGCGTCTTATCATGTTGGACCTTCCTCTAATGATCGCGGGAACGAAGTATCGTGGGCAGTTTGAAGAGCGCATCAAAGCTGTCATGGACGAGATAAAACAAGATGGTAATATCTTGTTATTCATCGACGAGCTACACAATATCGTTGGTGCTGGCGCTGCTGAAGGTGCCATCGACGCTTCTAACATATTAAAGCCTGCGTTATCGCGTGGCGACATACAATGTATTGGTGCTACTACTGTCGACGAATATCGCAAACATATCGAGAAAGACGGAGCTTTAGAGCGTCGTTTTCAGAAGATAACCGTCGCGCCTCCTACGATCAAGGAGACCATAGAGATCCTCGACGGCCTCAAGGTGAAATACGAAGAGCACCACAGATGCACATACACCAACAGCGCTCTCGACAGTGCAGCGATATTGTCCGACAGATATATCACAGGGCGCTATCTTCCCGACAAGGCGATAGACCTTATCGACGAGGCCGGCGCCAAGATGCGCGTTGCTATGATGGACTCTCCACAAGATTTCGGAAAGCTAGAGGCCGACATCGAGAAGACTCGCGTCGCCAAAGACGGTGCTATAGGAAAACAGGAATATGAGAAAGCAGCAAAGCTCCGCGACAAAGAAAAAACCCTTCGCGAAGATCTCGAGAAGATGAGGGTTGAGTGGGAGCATAACAAAGAAGAAAATCAGGTTATCATCGACGAAGACGACGTTGCCGGCGTAGTGGCAAGTCAGACGGGAATACCGCTAACGCGCCTAACAGAGGGCGAGACGCAGAAAGCCTTAAAGATGGAAGAGATCCTCAAAAACGATATCATCGGACAAGACGACGCTCTAAGCACGGTATGTCGTGCTATACGACGCAGCCGTGCCGACATCAAAGACCCACGACGTCCTATAGGGTCTTTTATGTTCTTAGGACCTACGGGCGTAGGAAAGACGCTTTTGGCGCGCCTCATTGCTATTCATATGTTCGGCGGCGAAGATGCCCTTATACAGGTTGACATGTCGGAATATATGGAGAAATTCGCCGTCAGCAGGATGACGGGCTCTCCACCGGGATATGTTGGCCACGAAGAAGGCGGGCAGCTTACCGAGCAGGTACGTCAGCGTCCTTATAGCGTAGTACTTTTCGATGAGCTTGAGAAAGCACACCCCGACGTTATAGATATCCTTCTACAGATCCTCGAAGAGGGCAAGCTCTCAGATTCTTTCGGCAGGAAGATCGACTTCCGCAATACTATCATCATCTTGACGTCTAACGTCGGTGCTGACCTCCTCAAGAAGAGTACCGAGATAGGCTTCGGTGCTAAAGCTTCGGGTCTTGACTATGACGTCATAAAAGACAAAGTAGAAAGCTCTGTTAAGAAGAAGTTCAAGCCGGAGTTCCTAAATCGTCTTGACGACATGGTTATCTTCCAGCCTCTAAACAAAGAGGCGCTGAAAAACGTCCTCGACATAGAGGTCAGGAAGCTACAAGAGCGCCTGACTAAGAGGGACATTACCATCACCATCGACGATGATGCCAAGGATTACCTCGTCAACAAAGGCTTCGAGCCAGAACTTGGGGCGCGTCCGATACGCCGTACTATAGAGAGGTATCTCGAAGACCCATTAGCCGACAAGCTTCTCTTCGAAAAGGGAGAAGGCAAGTCATCGCGCATCGTCCTAAAAAATGATGAGATTGTTTTCGTTAGCGACGACGCAAAGAAGCCTTCTAAGAAGAAGCCTGTGACCAGTGACCAGTGATCAGCTATAGTGACTTTACTATTCGCTATAACAAATGATTATTGGATATTTTTTTCTAGTTCGCGGATATATGCTAGTAGTTCTTTTTTATTAGGTCGCGACATCATAAGTTCTTGTGCTTTTTCGTCGCTGCTCATATGTGCAAGTTTAGCAAGGAGGTGCAGGTGTCTTCTATCTTCGCATGCGAAGAGGAAGAACATCGTATGTACTGGCTTGCCGTCGAGAGCGCCGTAATCTATAGGCTTTTGTGGTGTAACGACAGCGACGGCATCGTGGTGTCCGCCTAGGATAAAGTCTCTTGTATGAGGTACGGCGATGCCATTATTTAATGCTGTGGGCATAAGGCGTTCTCTGTCGAGGAGCAGGTCTGTAAGGACTTCTGCATCGAGGTCGAGATTTTTGGCGAGCAATTGCATGGTAGCGTGGATGACTTCTTCTTTGGTGTCGCCTGGAACGTCATGAAACACCCCTCCTTTGTTTATAGCGCGGTATAGGCTATATTGCATCATCCCTCCAGCAGAAGGCATTTCTTCGACGTCGTCATTTTTCGCGAACGGCAATGCTTTAGTTTCGACGCCCATTCTCTGGCTCATCACCCAATTTTCTATCTCTGCTCTGCTGAAGCGATACTGTTTATTTAGTCTATATGCTGGGATCTTTCCTTCTGCGAGCCAGCGTCGTATCGTCGTTTCTGATACGCTTAGCATCTCTGTGACATCTTTTATTTTTAGGTCCATAACTATTCCTCCTGAGCAGCAAACAAGTTTATTATATCTTCAGGCGATTCTTCCATCATAGCCTTGCGGATTTTTTTATCTTTTACTGCGAATGTTATTTTCGAGAGTATCTGCAGGTAGTCCGCCTGTTTATCGTCGGGGCCTCCTACCATAAACACTATTGTAACATCTTTACCGTCGAGGGCATGCCAGTCGACGCCTTCTTTTATTATCCCTATTGCTATAAAGAAGCTACCATATTCCTGAAGCTTTGCGTGTGGTATTGCTATTCCTCTGCCAACGGCGGTAGAGACACTATCTTCTCTGACATGTATTGCATCGGAGAAGGCTTTCTTATCTTCTAGCTTCCCTGCGGCGTCGAGGGTATCGACAAGAGCATCGATAGTTTCTTTTCTCGTAGCGACGTCGAGAACAACGATTAGGTCTTTTGTGATATAATCAGAAATTTTTACCATATTTTTACCCATGATTACGCTCTATATTTCCTTTAGCGCCATAGAGTTGGGCAAGATGGCTCAGTGAACGACAAGCGAATAGTTATAACTATTCACGAGGAGTAAAATGAGTCAGGCTGCCTGACACTATGGATACTATAGGAAACAGGACATTTCTTTCTTTCTAAAAAGCTCTGGCGAAAAATATAAACATGTGAAGATAGATATCTTAAGCCCTTGCTATTTCTTATTGTTTTTATTTGCCCATTTGCTATTATTTGGCTTCACCATATGTCTTTTTGCAACAGCACATCTGCTTTGATTCTATCCTCGCGAATGTTTTAACATTCGCTCGTCTTTTATCTTCGCACCTGTACCACTGCAAAAAACCTATGTCAAAGTATAGGTCGCAATCATGGGTATTACTCTCCTGTATGTCCGAAGCCTCCAGACCCACGTGTCGACATAGCGAGTTGTTTCTCTGCTACGAACGTTGCGTGTGCTACTGGCGCGAGGACAAGCTGTGCTATTCTCATTTTAGGCATTATAACAAAAGGTTCTTTACCGTGGTTTATTATGATAACGCCTATCTCTCCGCGGTAGTCGGAGTCTATTGTTCCTGGGGTATTTAGGACTGTTATCATATTCTTCAATGCCATACCACTACGAGGGCGCACCTGTATCTCATACCCTTCGGGGATGGCGACTTTTATTCCTGTAGGTATCAGTGCTGAAGCCCCACCATCGACGATTATTGGGTCATTGAGATATGCGCGGACATCGGCCCCTGAAGCCCCTGACGACTGATATTCCGGGGGTTGCGCTCCTTCTGCGACATCTACGATGACATTGATATATTCCTTCATCAAATATTCTCAGTTTTTTTCGTTAATATCTTATCGCTTTCAAGGATTTCAATGTCGGCAATAGTATGTTCTTCGATCTCGGCGTCGGTAAGCATCGTCAAAAGCATCGAAAGTTTTTCTTTTAGCTCATGTCTTTTTACTATGCAGTCTACCATGCCATGTTTTAGAAGAAATTCGGCTTTCTGTGCTCCTGGGGGTAGCTTCTGCCCTATCGTCTGTTCTATTACTCGCGGCCCAGCGAAACATATCAAGGCCTGTGGCTCCGCGATGATTATGTCGCCTAATGAGGCGAACGAAGCTGTAACGCCTCCTGTCGTGGGGTTTGTCATAACGGAGATATATGGCACCTTAGCCTCGTGGAGCTTTCCAAGGGCAGCAGAGACTTTTGCCATCTGCATAAGGGAAAGTACCGATTCCTGCATCCGCGCGCCTCCCGATGCCGTTACTAGCACGACGGGGATCTCGTTGTCTATAGAATGCTCTATCAGGCGCGTAAGGCGTTCGCCGACGACAGAACCCATAGACCCTGCCATAAAGCTAAAATCCATGACGCCCAATGCTATGCTGTGTCCGTCTAGGGCACACGTCCCTGTGATGACGCCTTCGCTATTTTTCGACTGTGTACGTGCTCGTTTCAGGCGATCGGTGTACGACTGCGAGTCTACGAAATTAAGTGGGTCGATAGGCTGAAGGTCTTCGTGCATTTCTGTGAAAGAGCCTTCGTCGGCGAGGTTTGCGATACGTATACGCGCCGATATTCTATAGTGGTAGTCGCAGCGTGGGCAGCAGTTATTATTCTTTTCAAGTTCGTGGGAGTGTATAAGCTCCTGGCAGTGGGTGCATTTGAGCCATCCACTGAAGCCATCTTGCTTAGTAGTCTGTATCTTTATCTTAGGTTTTTTTTTGCGCGAAAAAAGGCCCATAAATTTCAATTATCAGTTATCGGTTATCAATGATCAATGTCTGTGTATACCCAACACATTCGTATAATGACAAGACATATTTGGCTATTTTTGGTTGCTATTGGTGTTATTGACAGCGATAGCGTAATAATAGCGGGTGATATTCATTACGAAGAGCATCGCCATAGTCGTATCCCAGAGCTCTCAAGGTGTGGCAATTCTCATCATTTTCGTTATATATATATACTGTTGTCTCTTCGCAATATACGATATAGTGGTATATTCCATTACCCGCGGGTTTTTCTGTCATGATAAAATCATCACGGAACAGTACGGCGCTCCCCTTTTCTTTGGGGAAATATTCTGGTGCTTCTTCGGTGGTATCGGGTTTAAGGCACAGCATCGCCCCTGCGATGACGCCTTGTAGTGCCGACAGCTCTGTTAAAGAGGCACCTTCGGCGACGAGCGGTGTTTTTGCCGTGACATTCTGATCATATGCGAGTCGTATAGTTTTTTTGTTGGTAAGCAAAACGACGATTTCGGCGATCTTCTTACTTTTTACAATTTTCTTTATACTTTCGTTGTCACGCCACAGGTCTCTTCCTGCGCAATACGAAGAATTACGATATCGTTCTTCGCCATCACGTCTTTGTTCTAATGTCTCGGCGACGGCAGCCCTGATATCATCGGCTTGTGTTGTGGTAATTATCCCTTCGAATTCGATATACCCTTTATTATAAAAGAAATCTCTCTGTTCTGTAACGATATCGTGTTTCATATTAACCGCTTATTATTTTTAAAACACTTATAGTAAAGACTTTTTAAAAACTTTACAAGGTTTTTCTCTGTTCTTGAGTTTTAACAACGTTATATATTATTATCGTTACCATGAAAGACCTTAAAGACCTCATAACACATTCTTTTGATATAGAGTCGAAAATAGGCTATGCCTTCAAAGACAAGTCATTGTTGGCGCTGGCTTTCGTCCACAAGTCGTATGTCAACGAACACCGCGACATCACATCGGAGCATAACGAACGTCTTGAATTTCTTGGAGATTCTGTTTTAGGGATTCTTATCGTCGACTATTTATATCGGTATCTTCCTTCTACTTCAGAGGGTGATCTGTCGCATCTACGTTCTTGCCTTGTCGATGCTTCTGCTTGTATGCGATACGTCCAGGAGCTCGACGTCGAGGAATACCTTCTTCTTGGCAAAGGCGAGCGTTTCAATAACGGTCGCGGCCGCGATTCTATCCTTTCCGATCTTTTCGAGGCTATCATCGGTGCTATATACCTCGATGGTGGCATCGAGGCTGCCAAGAATTTTCTTTTCAAGAATTTCTCTTCGGAGATCAACGTCATCATGACGAAGCCTATAAGAAATTGGAAGGCTGACCTTCAGGATTATTCACAGAAGAAACACAAGTGTCCTCCCGAGTATAGTATCATCGAGGAGTCGGGTCCTGACCACAGCAAACGTTTCATCATCGCTGTTGCTATCGACGGCGAAGAAGTAGGTCGTGGGTCTGGGCCTTCGAAGAAAGAAGCGCAGCAGTCTGCTGCTGAAGACGCTATCAATTCAGTGATCAGTGACCAGTGACCAGTTATCACTGATAAACTGATGTTACGCGCTACCGATTTTTTCACCACAGAGCCACAGAGCACACAGAGAGCGCCCACTGCGCAGAGCGCGCGCAGCGGACGCACAGCTGTCGCCATTGTCGTTGATTGCACTTCCTTTCTT
>Ga0209042_1000380_pt1 | contig 50186 bp, 55 predicted proteins | sample SaaInlV_200m_DNA_6_FD_184649 | JGI IMG/M metagenome (GOLD analysis project Ga0209042, IMG submission 184649) | Marine microbial communities from expanding oxygen minimum zones in the Saanich Inlet - SI037_S2LV_200m_DNA (SPAdes) (version 2) | ecosystem: Environmental > Aquatic > Marine >...
GTCTCCAAGCCAAGCGAGTGACTCATTTTTCTTCTTTAACCCCATGTGAGGCTCATTCAAACATGAGGAATGAGTCAACGCTTCAAGCAGATGATCTTGGTCCGCTAACTCGACGTTTAGTCGCATCTGAACTTCACCTAAATCCATGAATAATCAGCTTACCATCAATCATTAAGCAATATCCATAATCCCTACACTTTACAACTTTACAGCCCCTCACAAGAGAACCCACAACCGACTTGGCTTGCATATTGGACCCTGTAAACTTGGAAACCCCATTATGGCGGCAAACCGAACACCGCGGGCCTAGTACTAGCGCCCTTGACAGAGTTAAAGAATAATTGGGCTGGTAAAATGATTACAGTGCACACACATTGAACCAATAAAACTTGAATACTCAGATATCCTCTAAGTAATTCCCGATCTATATGCCTATAATATCCCTTAGCGAACTTGAACAATACTTATGGTCTGCAGCAAATATACTCCGAGGGCCAGTAGAACATTCTGATTTTAAAACTTACATTTTTCCTTTATTGTTTTTTAAGAGGATATCCGATGTTTATGATGAAGAATATCAGCAAGCTCTTGAAGAATCTGGCGAAGATATAGAGTACGCCCATTATGCTGAAAATTACCGTTTCCAGATTCCTGATGGCGCTCACTGGAAAGATGTACGAGAAAAGACTGTGAACGTTGGCCAAGCGTTATCCTATGCTCTGAGAGGCATCGAAAAAGCTAATCCCGACACTCTTTATGGTATTTTTGGGGATGCTCAATGGACAAATAAAGAGAGATTCTCTGATGGTTTACTTTTACAGTTGATCGAACATTTCTCTACCGTTAATCTTTCTAATTCAAATGTAGAACCCGATATGGCTGGTCAAGCTTATGAATATCTTATAAAAAAATTCGCGGATATTTCAAAGAAGAAAGCCGGTGAATTCTATACGCCAAGAAGCGTCGTTAGGCTGATGACCCTTATTCTTGACCCGAATGAAAAAGAAAGTATATACGACCCTGCCTGTGGAACAGGCGGTATGCTTCTTGAAGCGCGCGCGCGTCGGAATAGAGATACGCGAAGAGAAAGGCACTCTCAAATACCACGTCGTTGAACCGAACCTTACCCAAGACGAGCAATCACTTCTAGGCAGGATTAAAGAGCTTCTAATAGACCGGATGGATGTCTCGTTAGAGATTCTGCACGATTCTGAAAAGATAGAGGACTACCTGCGCAATCAAATGCAGCGTATGTTCAGAAAATTCAAACGTGATATCCCAAAAGAATCAGAAGACAAGTTCATGTATTATCTGAAACGGGATTTCCTTGGGTATGGCATGATCGATCTTCTTGTACGCGACGAAAATATAGAAGATATCTCATGTAACGGGGTAAGAACGCCCATATATGTTTGGCATCGTACCTACGAATCCATACCAACGAACATTATCTACCAAACTGAGGACGAGCTTGATAAAACCGTAATACGACTCGCATACAGATCAGGACGTCAGATCAGCATTAGTCATCCAATCATGCAGGGAACACTCCCAGAAGGATTCCGTGTACAAATTACTCTGGAGGAAATCTCGAAGAGAGGTGATACCTTCACTATACGAAAATTCAGAGAAAACCCATTTACAATAGTTGATCTCATTAAGTATGGCACTTTATCTCCTGAAATCGCAGCATATTTTTGGATCTTGGTTGAACACGGTCGCAGTATCATGATTTGTGGCGCAACTGCCTCAGGAAAAACTACCCTATTAAACTCGTTGAGCATGTTCATCAAACCCGAAATGAAGGTAATAACAATCGAGGAAGTCAGGGAACTAAGATTACACGAGAACTGGATCCCAATGGTTCCCCGTCCTAGCTATCAACCGGGTGTAGAAGAGATCACTTTGTTCGACTTATTGAAAGCAAGTCTACGTCAGCGACCCGATTACATAGTAGTTGGTGAAGTTAGAGGAGAGGAAGCGTACACCCTTTTCCAGGCAATTGCTACAGGGCACGGTGGGCTATGCACGATCCACAGCGATAGCGTCGAATACGCCATTAAGAGACTGCTTAGCAGACCAATGGACATCCCCGCAATGATGATTCCATTAATGAATGTGCTTCTACAGATTCGAAGAGTCAAGATAGGAAACAAGATTGTACGAAGGGCAGATACTGTGACTGAGGTAATTGGCCTGAGCTCAAGTGATGAGGTTCAGATCGAACACAGGTTCAGGTGGGATTCCCATGATGACTCATACCGATTCCTTGAATCAGCTGGAAGGGGCGAATCTATATTTAAACAAATATCCTCTTTACGACACATATCAGAGTACGTACTAGAAGAAGAACTTCAAAAGCGGACAACAATTCTCGAATGGATGGTAAAAGAAAACATTAACTCTCCAGACAAAGTTTCAGAGATAGTACACACCTACTATACTAACCCCGAGGAAATACTGACTAGAGCGAGGTTTGAATTGACGTAATGATCAGTGCCTTCTTGTCTGAGTTCGAAAAGATTTACAGAGTCAGTGGGCTTCAGCGTCCATTAGCGCGCGCGCGCACAGGGGTAACCCTTGCTGTGGCCGCCAAGATACTGGAGAAGGATCCGTGGAACGCGCTCTGTGACCTGATAATCGCGGACCCTGATAGCATGGGTGCCCACACCGATTACAGGGGCATCGAGGCGCAGATGAAGGAGTTCTTCAGGCATCCACGTGGAACCGTTGGCCTCGACGTCGGGATAATCGATGATAGGGGCACAATGAAGATGTACCCACCATATGCGACTCCCTTACCTGACACGTTTAGTGGATACCCCAAGTTCTTCATGAGGTACGTCAGGGATAGCGACTTTCTCACAATGGAAGAGGCCGTGCAGAAGACATCGACAATCCCTGCCAAGACCTACAGGCTCAAGGACAGGGGAACGCTGGTGAAGGGAGTCCACGCCGATATCGTATTAATGGATCAGGACGCCCTCGATCACACTGGTCACCCTGAGCTTACGGTGACCTACCCCAAGGGCATACCTTACGTGCTGGTCAACGGCGAGGTGGTTGTTGACAACGGCGTCCACAACGGGTCAAGGCCGGGTTCTATCCTACGTCGGGCCTGATCACCGCGACAGGTACGCCATCACGGTGAACATTATGTCTCCGTAGACCACCGAGACCATGTAGCCAACAAACAGGGGGACGATGTATGGCAGGGTTGCCGAAACCCAGGCACGCCCCCTCCCATTTTCTTTGAGAATCTTGAATGCTTTGTTTGCCTTATCATCGTCCCAGATGTCAGGTTTCAGTACCAGCTCCCCCATTTCTTCAAGGGGGTACTCGAACGGAGGTCCTCTGATATTCGCGAGTGCCCTGTAATGACCTGTGAACATCAACCCCAGTTTTGTAAACTTCGATGTCTCAGGGTGAGCCTCGAAGAGCGAGACTCTTGTGCTCAATGAAAGGTTTAGCGAAAGCGTGTAGAATGCCGAGAGCAGCCCAGACAGTGCCGAGTTGGCGATAAGAGTGAACGAGAAGAGCAACGGCGGGTAACCCATGAACGGAAAGCTGGGTGTCCTAGGATGGATTATTGATAGAGCTACAAAAGCTAGGAGATCGGCCTCACCGAAAAGCCGGAAGTACCAAAGGACACCTGAAAGAATCGCCATGAAGCCCACGGAGAGGAGTATGTCAGCGATGGATAACATGCCCATGAATAACTCGTACGCTCCAAGGATAGCACCACAAAGTGCAGGTAACAACCAGACATAATCGTGGATCTCTCTGGTCTTAAAGTCCTTGTAGGACGCGTACCCCAGCATGGCGATTGACAGGGCGGTCCGGATGTAATCTATGAGGAGTAAGACCGGAGCCATGACCATTCCATGTCCCACGGGTTTTTAGCTTTTATAGAGCCGTCGTGGAAGAGTAGGTATGCTTTATCACATGACAAGGGGAGACAAGGAGTTCAAAGACCATGAGACAAAGGTAAAGGTGCTGAAATCCGAGAATTATATCACTTTGGCAATGGTTGACGACGGTGCGCCATACCTGGTGCCACTGAGCTTCGCCTATGACGAGGATAAGGACAGAATATACTTCCATATGGCAGGCAAGGGCAGGAAGCTCTCCGTCCTGAAGAAGAACCCCAATGTCTGGGGCATGGCATTGCAGGACCACGGCTACCACACGAAAGAGTGCAGCCACCTCTATGCGTCGATTATGTTCAAAGGGAAGGCGGTGTTCATCGAGGACACCGATGAGAAAAAGCACGCATTCAGGATCATGGCCGATCACCTTGAGGCCGATCTGGAAGCCCGCGAGAGGTTCGCCAACAACGAGAACATCCCGGGCACGGTGGTCGCGTACCTCGATCTCGATGACTGGTCCGGGAAAAAGTCAGAGGAAGTCACCATCTAACCCCCAATTTTGGCATAAATCTGAACAACGCTTAATATTCTATATACAAGATTTCTTGCGAGAGAACCGTTATGCCGTTCTGTGATAAATGTGGGTCCGAGTATGATGAGAGCGATGTCTTCTGCCCGAAATGTGGGATCGAGTTAAGTGAGAGCCACGGCGAGGGATATATTGAACTGGCCACATGGACCCAGAGATTCATAGCCATAGTCATAGACGGAATGATACTGGGCGTCGTCCTGGCAGTACTCAGACTTCCCGGTTACCCCATCATGCAGGGGGTGAACATCAGATTCGGTCTTGATCAGATACTGCAGTTCCTTTACTACATGTTTATGGATCAGTACTACGGCCAGAGCATCGGTAAGATGGTTATGAACCTGAGGATCACCAAGGAGGGTGGGGCGCCTCTATCCTTGGTTGACGCTGCAATCGAGTCGTTTGGGAAAGTGTTCCTGCTACCTATTGACTTCCTAATCGGATTCTTCTTCTACAAGGAGAAGAACCAGAGGCTGTTCAACTACCTGTCAGACACGGTAGTTATTCGAGAAGAATAAGACTAGGGGGTGAACATCTCAGGGTGCCTGAGATGCCAGCTCGTATTTTCCTGGTACATCTTTGCGATGCTAATCACCTTGTTCTCGTCGTATGCCCTGCCCATGAACTGAATCCCCGTAGGAAGCCCCTTTTTGGAGAACCCGTTGGGGACACACTGTGAGGGCATCCCAGCGCCGTTTCCCAGCGCACCCATAATGTCTCTGAACGCCCACGGACGTCTGACAGGGAAGGGCTTATCGATTGGGTGTGCCGTTGAGCCGCTTGTCGGAGCTATTACTGCGTCGTAACCCTCTAGGACATCCTCTGCTATCCTGCACATCTGCTTTCTGAGCCTGAGTGCCCTGAGGAAGTCCTTTGCCAGCGTCATTGAGCGAGCGTAAGGCCCGTACCTGTCCTCGGGTGCCGTAAGCTCGGCTGCCAGCCCCATCTCGCAGAACTCATCAAACGCTGCGGCTGCCTCGCCGTTGAGGATGGTCCTAGTCACCGATTCATAGGGGAACTCGGGAAACTGAATCTCCTCAACTGTCGCGAACTTCTCCAGTTCCTTAACTGATTCCCTGAAGTTTTCGGCGACTGGCTCAATCTTTCCCTCCAATATGTCCTTTGGTACTGCGATCTTCCAGTCCCTTTCCTCGGGTTCGTAACTCCAGGACTCGTTGTCCGTGCTGGGATCTTTGGGGTCGTAGCCTGATATAGCCTCAAGGACGAGGCCACAGTCATCGGCTGTTAGGCACAGAGGTCCAAGCTTGTCAAGAGTCCAACTCAACGCCATCGCCCCATATCTGCTGACCCTCCCGTAAGTGGGTCTAAGCCCGGATACACCACAGTTGTTTGCCGGGCTGAGGATGCTGCCCCACGTCTCGGATCCTATGGCAAATGGTACAAGGCCCGCTGAGACAGATGAACCTGAGCCGCTGCTTGAGCCACCGCTCCAGTGCTTCATGCTCCAGGGGGTCGCGCATGGCCCCGTGAAGCTGGCGTTAGGCTGCCTGTAACCCATGCCCCCTGCCAGCTCGATCATGGAGAGTTTTGCGCAGAGAACTGCCCCCGAATCATCGAGCTTTGAGACAACTGTCGCGTCGTAGTCAAACTGTTGGCTCCTGAGGGGGTACGCGCCCCAGCTGGTAGGAATTCCCCCTGCTGTGGCTAGAAGGTCCTTTCCTCCCCACGGGATTCCATGGAGTGAGCTCCTGATCTTTCCAGCCCGAGCCTCGCTCTCCAGCTCCTTCGCCTGTTTGATGGCCCTCTCTTCTGTGATCGTGACAACGGCGTTGAGGATCGGACCGTGCTCATCCAGCCTGCTCAGGAAAGTTTCGGTGAGTTCTACAGGGGAGATATCCCCTGATACTATCCCTGTTGATAGCTCCTTGATTGTCTTGTAGACCGGCACTACTCCTTCCTCCGGTATGGCCTGAACACATTGAATGGCTCGTCGGAGTTCTCAAGCTGGATCTCCCTGAGAGCTTTCCCAGCATCCATCACGCTCTTCAGGCTTTTCGAGATGTGTTGAAGCTGCTCCTCTGTGAGTCTTTCCCCGTACCTCTCCTTAACGAGCTCCATCAGTATGCTCGTCTCTCTATCAGAATCAGTCATGGAGTAGATTTGGGTTCACGGGCTATAACTTTTCCATGAAAAGGGAATTGATGTAAAAGATCAAAAGTAGGGTTAAGCCGTTGCCTCGTAGAGGCCGGTGTCGTTCACTGCCTTGGTCAGTGTCTCCGCGGAGACATCGCCGCTTACCTCAACAACCGCCACGCCTTTCTTGTGGTCTGGCTTCGCTGAATCAACTCCTGAAACCGCCTCAAGTGCCTTCCTTACCCTCATCTCGCAGTGGGAGCAGGTCATTCCTTTGACTTTGAGTTCGACTTGTGTCATATCTATCGGGCTAGCCTAAGAAACCGTGAATTATAAACTAAATTACCGAAAATGGGTATATATACTGCGGTTTTCGGTATTTACGCGTGAGTTCAAGTAACAACGGGGAATCCAAGACCAAGACAATGGTCATCCCCGTGAAGGGCATGCACTGTGCAACATGTGCGCTGAGCATTTCAAAGGGCCTCTTCAAAAAGGAGGGCGTCTCGAAGGCTGACGTAAACTATGGCACAGAGAAAGCCGTGGTAGAGTACGACCCCGAGAAGATCAGCCTCGATGAGATTGGAGACGTCATAAGGGAACTTGAGTACGAGCCGGTCCTGCCCACTGATGATAAAGAGAGTGAGATAACCCTTCAGATAGTGGGGATGACATGTGCGGCGTGTGTCGCGGCAGTCGAGAAGGCCCTTGAAAGAATCAATGGTGTGAACAATGTCGTCGTAAGCCTCGCTACGGAGAAGGCGTACGTCAAGTATGACGCCAAGCTTGTAAGCATAGTTGAACTCCGAGAAGCTGTTCGAAGCCAGGGCTACGACGTGTCGGACGAGGAGGAGACTGACAACTACATGGAGGAGCTTGGCAAGGTCAAACGAAGGATGCTCACGAGCTGGATGTTCACGGGGCCTATCATACTCTGGATGTTCCCACACATGGTCTTTGGCATCGCTTGGCCGAGCCACTTCATATTCCAAATGGGTATAACCGTGCTCAGTGCGCCTGCTGTCTTCTGGGTAGGGTGGCCAACCATCAGGTCTGCGTGGGCCTCGTTGACTCATGGCTCAGCTAACATGGACGTACTGATCGCCATGGGTACGATAATAGCGTGGCTCACGGGCCCCGCTAGTTTCGTCACTCCCCTGTTCAACTACGCAGGCACCAGCAGCATGATCCTCAGCTTCCACCTCACCGGCAGGTACTACGAAGCACTGGCCAAGGGGCAGAGCAGCCAGGCCATCAGACAGCTGCTTAAGATGGAAGCAAAGTCTGCCTTCATACTTGTGGACGACGAGGAGAAGGAAATTGCCCTGGAACAGATCGAGGTGGGCAACATAATGATCGTAAAGCCCGGCGAGAAGATACCCACAGACGGCGTGGTCGTCAAGGGCGAGTCCAGCGTTGACGAGTCAATGGCCACGGGAGAATCCATGCCCGTAACCAAGGGTGTCGGCGACGAGATGATTGGGGCAACCGTCAACCAGGAGGGTCTCCTGCATATTGAGGCCACCCGAATCGGCAAGGACACATTCCTCTCCCAGATCATCAAGATGGTAGAGGAGGCACAGGGTACAAAGGTACCCATCCAGAAGTTCGCAGACGACGTTATCGCAATATTCGTACCGATAGTCATCGGGGTAGCGTTCCTAACTCTAATCGGTTGGATAGTGGTACCCGTCCCATTCAACGCGGTCCTGAGATGGGGCGCACCCAGCTTACCTTGGGTTGATGTCAACCTTCCTCAGGTCATGCTGGCAATCTCAGCCATGATCTCGGTGCTTGTAATCGCTTGCCCATGCAGCCTTGGGTTGGCTACCCCAACCACACTGATGGTCGGAACCGGCATGGGTGCCAGGAACGGGATACTCATTCGAAGGGGTGAGGCAATACAGACGATGAAGGCGATAAAGGCAGTCATCCTGGACAAGACGGGCACAATCACAAAAGGTCAGCCCGCTATCACTGATGTAGTCAGCAACGGGATGGACGACGATGAGCTATTCCGCTACGCGGCGAGTCTTGAGCAGGGATCGGAGCACCCACTGGCAAAGGCAATTATACGTTCAGCAATGCAGAAAGGCATCAAGCTATCCCAGCCCACGGATTTCAAGGCATTGAGGGGCGAAGGAGTGATAGGCAAGGTTGGCGATGACGAGGTAATCGTCGGAAAGCCCAGCTTGCTGAGCTCCTTTCCTGAGACTCTATTAAATGAGTTTAGCAGGCTCCAGAAGGAGGCCAAAACCGTCATGGCTGTTGGCGTCAACGGTAAGCCCGCTGGAATCATCGCAGTGGCTGACACGTTGAAGGAGGACAGCGTCCCGGCCATTAAGGAGCTTGGGAGGATGGGGTTGAAAACCATCATGCTCACAGGTGACAACAGGGCGACGGCAGAGGCTATCGCCAGACAGGTTGGCATATCAGAGGTTTATCCCGATGTCATGCCTGACGAGAAGGTTAGAGTAGTAATCGAGGCACAGGAGAAGCACGGCATGGTCGCCATGGTCGGTGACGGCATCAACGACGCCCCGGCGCTCGCCCAGGCCAACGTTGGAGTTGCGATTGGTACTGGAACTGACATCGCCATTGAGTCAGGTGACATCATACTGGTAAGGGGGGACCTGACGGGGCTCGTGACTGCTATTAACTTGAGCAAGGCGACCTTTGACAAGATCAGGCAGAACCTATTCTGGGCGTTCTTCTACAACGTCATCAGTATCCCTCTGGCAGTTGTAGGTTTCTTGCATCCCGTTATCGCAGAGTCAGCGATGGCAATGAGTAGCATAACCGTTGTGACAAACGCGAACCTCCTCAGAAGAGCGAGGATTAAGCCCGAGTACGCGGCTTAACCCTCCTTTTTTGATAATTTTAGTAGACCTACAAGCAGTATCCAACACATGCCTATGATTGACACCCTCAAGAAACTCGTGAAAAAGACGAAGCAGGCTTCCACGACCCATGACTGGGAACTCGTTGAGCGCATGTATCATCTCTCCACAATGATTGCGGAACAGGAGGGCGCTGATGTTGACCTGTTCCAGGTGGGGGCAAATCTCCATGACATCGGAAGGGTGATCCGTGAGCCCCATATCCTGAAAGGGCGTGGTTGGGCAAAAGGGTCTTCTCAGTGGCATGAGCTATCCAGAGAAACGAATTGCCCGCGTTCTTACGATCATAGAAAAGCATTCAATGAGTATCTGGGAAAAACTGGGATCATTTGAGGAAAAGGACGTCTGGGATGCCGATAAGGTGGATGAACTCGGCGAGGTTGGGCTGTCCAGGGCGTTTTATATGAGAGGTGAGACTGGGCTTCCCCTGTATGACCTCAACTGATTCAAGGAGGATACCATGCAATGCTTCGAGCGGTTGAACACTGAAACTGCCAAGGAGATTGGAGAGAAACGTATAGCGTTCCTGTCCGTATTCTTCAGGCCCATGGAAGCTGAGATTAATCAGGCGTAATAAAGAAACATTTTAACCGTCTCGTCACGCATTTCCTTGAAATGGATCACATCAAGGGCGTTTTCTTCGACCTCCACGGCACCATCCTGCTATCCGACGATATTGACGGTGCCTGGGATAGGTGGGCGAGGGCTTTCCATGCAGCACTGGAGGAGAAGGGCGCGGAAATCTCCTTTGATGGGTTCAAGGCTGTGCTCCAGAACCTCTTCGAGGGGCCCGTACCTGATATCCACGAGGCGGGGTTCACCCTTTTCATGAAGCGGGTCAAGGTTCTGGGCGAGAGCATTGGGCTAGATCTTCCAAAAGAAGAGGTCAGGCCACTGGTGGACACCATAATCAAAGTATGGCACCAGGGCATGTACCTGGACGAGGAGGCGGTTCCCATCATCGAGAGGCTTAAGGAAAAGTACAAGGTGGGTCTTGTCACCAACTGGGAGCACACGCCCAGGATATACGAACTTCTAGGTGAGCTTGGGGCAGAGGAGCTTTTTGATTGCGTCGTTGTGAGCGATAGCGTAGGCCACGCCAAGCCTGATCCCCGTGTGTTCAATCCTGCTTTCAACCTCACCGATGTGAAGGCGGAGGAATCACTTTACGTGGGGGACATGGACGTTGATATCGAGGGAGCAATCAACGCTGGCATGCAGCCTGTGCTAATCAAGAGGGTTGACGCCAACGGTGACTGGGACCAGTTCAGCGAAAAATCCGTGTGCAGTTACTCAGATGACCAGTACATTCTGATTCAGAGGTTATCGCAGTTACTTGATTTATTGAATTGCTGAAGAAATTAACCCGTTCCGCAGCATCCACCGCGGGCTGGATCGCATCCTGCTGGTGCTGATTCGCCTCCAGTTACTGGGCAGCCCTCGATTCCCTCGACTCCGCAGAATGGCTCGGGTAATAGTTCGGGCTCCAATGCCTCGGCTATCGCTGGGACGACTAGGACAGCTGCAACAAACAGGGCCGCTGTCGCAAGTAGAATTACTGTATTTCTCTTCATGGGCATCACTCTTACCTGATCTGTTTTAACCCCTTCGAATAAGTGCATTAAATAACCAATAAAAACTGCCATCAGATTAGAACTCGCGATACTGTTTAACTTGTTGTGGGTCAAAGGGGCCAGATGATGCCCATGGGGCCAACGGATTCACAAAACAGCTTGTTGCTCTGGGTCATCATCGGGCTGCTGACGCTCATAGTCGCGTATCTCTGGTTTACCGGGAGGAACCGAGTTCAGGCCGAGGTAATGCCCGAGTCCAATCATTACTCTATGAAAACTGACAAGACCTACGTTGCAATGAAGCTCCTGAACCCCAACGAGAGGATGGTGGTTGAGGCGCTCTTAGGATACGGCGGAGACATGCTCCAGAAGGACTACACTATGACCTTGACCTTTGCCGCGTCCAGGCTCACAGGATCGTTCATGCGCTGACACATAGGAACATTGTGACCATTGAGGACCATTACAACACAAAGAAGGTCAGGCTGTCCGATTGGCTCATGAGCTAGGGTTTTCAATCGACATGCTTGTTTGAGGCAGATCTGGTGGAAATGGATAATATTTTCAATGTATTCCTCATTTAGCCCTGTATGAGTTCAGTCAAGCCTTTCTCGAAAGACGAGTTGCATGATTATGGCCCACAGAGGTCCTATGGCAGGGAAGCCACCGAGGCCGCGTTCCTGCTGGGCGGCATCGGCACCGGAAATATATCAGTCGGGTCACGCGGTAACCTCAGGGACTGGGAGATCTGGAACAGATCAGCCAAGGGCCAGAAGCTACCATACTCCTTCTTCGCTGTCTCCGTAAACGATGGGTCAAATGTAATGACTAGAGTCCTGGAGAGTCAGGTCACTCCTCCATTCAAGGGATCACACGGCCTACACCCTGGCAGCGTCTCCGGGCTGCCCCGGTTCAAGGACAGCAGGTTATCATCCGAATACCCTTTCGTCAAAGTGGAATTCCTGGACGACGGCTACCCTGTACAAGTTGAGCTGGAAGCGTACACGCCTTTCATCCCGCACGAGCCTGATGACTCGGGGCTCCCTTTGGCGGTGTTCAAATACACTGTCGAGAACACAGGGGATAAGCCAGTTGATGTCTCCATCGCCGGCTCGATGCTGAATGCCGTCGGGTTCACGGGTGAAGCCGATTTCGGCTGGGTCACCCATGATTACTACGGCCAGAACGTGAACTCGCTTGTTAACCAGGATGGACTGAACGGGATACACTATTCAAGCAATAAACTGGATGACTCCAGTCTGTTCCACGGGAGCCACGTGATCGCCACCATCGAGTCCGACGTGACCGTAAAGCCCTACTGGCACAGGAGCCGCTGGTGGGACAACCTGCGGGAGTTCTGGGACGATTTCTCAAAGGATGGAAGGCTCACCGACCTGGGGTACACTGAACCAAGCAAGATAAAGCCCGACGCCGGGAGCGTCGCGGCGTCAAAATCCATAAACCCAGGTGAGAAAAAGGATTTCACGTTCATCATAGCATGGTACTTCCCAAACCGCCTCAAGAACTGGGACCAGAGGAAGGGAGACTGCGGATCCGACTGTGGATGCCACCAGGAGGTAGCCAAGAACAGGTACTCCGTGAGGTTCTCTAACGCTTGGGACGTGGCGAAATACTACATGGACAAGAGAGAGCACCTTGAGAAGTTCTCAAGAAAGTTCAGCAAGACACTGTACGAATCAACTCTTCCCAGCTACGTGCTTGATGCAGTTGCCTCAAACATCACCGTGCTCAGGAGCAACACATGTTTCTGGCTTGAGGATGGCTCCTTCTTCGGGTACGAAGGCTGCTTTGATGACGCCGGCTGCTGTAGTGGGAATTGCACACATGTCTGGAACTATGCCCAGACACTGGCATTCCTGTTCCCGAGCCTTGAACGTAGCATGAGGGAAACCGAGTTCCTGCATGAAACCGATGAGGACGGCAAGATGAGTTTCAGGGCGTTCAACGCGTTCCCTGGGCCCATCAGCTGGGATGTGGTAGAGGCCGCCTCTGATGGTCAGTGCGGCAGTGTCATGCGCCTATACCGTGAGTGGAAGCTCAGCGGTAAGACCGAGTGGATGACAGGATTATGGCCGGGGGCCAAGCGCGCCCTTGATTACGCATGTGAGGTGTGGGACCATAACGGGGATGGCGTGACCGAGGGCAAGCAGCATAACACGTACGATATCACCTTCTACGGACCAAACCCGTTGAGCGGGATATTATTTCTGGCCGCCCTCAAGAGTGGTTACATGTTAGGGGAGGCCGCTGGGGATCATGAGTCAGCCGAGAAATACCTATCCCTCTACGAGAAGGGTAGGGTGAATCTGGACAAGACTCTTTGGAATGGCGAGTACTACGTTCAGAATCTGGAGGACGTGAACGAGCATAAGTACCAACACGGAGTAGGGTGCCTGAGTGACCAGTTGTTGGGCCAGATCAACTCGCACTTGATGGGGGTCGGGTACATGCTTCCGCCTGAGCATGTCCGCGATGCGGTGCTCAGCGTCTACAAGCATAACTTCAAGACAGACTTCAACGACCACGACAATACCCAGAGGACATATGTGCTAAACGACGAGATGGGGCTGCTGGCATGTACTTGGCCCAACGGGGGCAGGCCTGATTACCCGTTCGTCTACAGCCACGAGGTCTGGCCCGGCATCGAGTACCACGTCGCAGCCCACTTGATATGGGAGGGCCATGTCGACGAGGGTTTGACGATCGTCAAGGCCGTCCGCGACAGGCAGGACGGAGTCAAGCGGAGTCCATGGAACGAGGTGGAGTGCGGCCACCACTATTCACGTAGCATGGCGAGCTGGGGAGTGTTGCTCTCTCTTAGCGGATTCAAGTTCGACATGACCAAGAGTGAGGTCGAGTTTGCTCCAAGGATCAACAAGGAGGATTTCAGCTCTTTCTGGAGCACCGGAACTGCATGGGGTGTTTACACTCAGAAACTGGTTGACGGTAAACTCGTAAAGGAAACCAAAGTCCTCCATGGCTCCCTCTAGTCCCCCTATTTAATCGTAGTTTTTCTTTTCCATTTAATCTAATACGGAGAATTGATCTTATATCGTCACTTGAGTACTTCTTCCCGTGCATTAGATTGAGCGAGGAATCACAAAAAGACCGGATTCTCAGGGTAATAGATGAGATGGGCCTGAAGCCATCCGAGGTCGAGTTGCTGGAGGACTGCGAGATGGTGACGAACCTAGTAATCGGTAAGGTACTGGAGATGATGGATAGCCCGGAGATGAGGGAGGATGTGCTCTGGCTCCAGGCACAGCACATCAAGCCCAACAACAAGAGGTGGAGGAACATTGTCGAGCTCACTGAGGAACTATGGAAGAAGGTGGGTGGCGGTGACAGGGTTAAGAGGTATCATAGCATTGAGGCCGCGTGCAGGGAGATATCTGAAGAGGATATCCAGTCAATCGCTGACCCCGAGGTCAGGGAGACCGTGAACAAGATCAGGCACATACACGACAACCCGCTGATACGGATCACCAAGATCGCGTCAAAGTGCTACCATGAATAAAATAGGCTGAATCAGTGTTTTTTCAACTGATCCAGCGGCGGCTTCACGCCAGTAGGTATCGGGGACTTGTACAACCTCCCGTCCATCTGCCGTTCCCACTCTGCTTTCGCTTCCTTGACTAGCTCTGGATTGCTGAGCAGGTCAATGACAGTACCCGCCATCACCTTTGTGGCGAAGACAGTGGACTTGTGGCCGATGCTGGTCCCGTTTGAGGCCGTATTCTGCCAGCTGTGCCCTGCTGCGCTGACAATTGTGTAGACCGTCCTGAACTGGACCGTGGGGAGGTTCCATGCCACCTCTGCAACGTCACTGCTACCTCCGCCTTTTGTACCTGCTCCAACGGGGTCGTATATCGTCGTGTTCAGGTTCACCCCTGCAAGCTCATTGGCATCGGGCAATGGGCTCTTCATTCGCCCGATCCTCTTCTTCTCCTCTGGGATGCTCTTGGCCAGCTCAGCCGCGAATGTCTCCTCTTCCTCCGTGTACGTGGGTGCGCCTATCGCCCTCATGTTGGCGATGGCAGTCTCGGCAAGTACACGGTTCTCCATCCCGTTATGGGCTCCGCTGAGGAATGTGACTTTGTGGGTCGTGCCCACCATCTTGTCGGCACCGTCTGCCATGTCAAGGAGCCTCTGGTAGTACATGTCAACCAGCTCCCTCTCGGGTGCCCTGACATAGTACCAGCTCCTGGCGTAGGGTGGGACGACATTTGGTTCATGACCACCATCTTCCACCACGTAATGTATGCGGGTCTCCTGCACAACGTGCTCCCTCATGTAGTTGACGCCGATGTTCATGAGCTCAACCGCGTCCATGGCGCTTACACCCATCTCCGGGCTCCCCGCCGCATGGCTGGCGGCACCGAAAAACTCGAATTTGACACTGTTCATGGCGTTGCCGCTCCTGAGTGTCGCGCCGTTGAATGTGCTAGGGTGGTGTCCGATACAGGCGTCAAGGCCGTCGAATACTCCGTCACGGACCATGTACACTTTGCCCACCAGTGTCTCCTCGGCAGGGCAGCCGAATACCTTGATGGTTCCCTTGACCAGTCCCTGGTCCATTGCAGTTTTGACAGCTAATGCCCCTCCCAAGGCCGTGGTTGCGTACCCGTTGTGGCCACAACCGTGTCCCGCTCCTCCTTCAACAAGCGGGTCCTCTGTTGGGACTGGCTTGTTGCTGATTCCTGGTAACGCGTCAAGTTCTCCCATAATCCCGATTATCGGCTTTCCCTCGCCATATGTAGCAACGAACGCGCTGGGCATCCCTGCGACTCCCTTCTCGACCTTGAACCCCCTCTTCTCAAGGATGTCTGTAAGTATCTTTGCCGTTTTGATCTCCTGAAGCCCAACCTCGGCCAGCTCCCATATCTCCTGATGGATATCAACCAGATTTTTCTCGTTCTCTTTCACCCAATCAAGTGCGACCTTTTTTGCGTCTGACAATTAAACCACGATAGTAGTCTGACTTGTGTAATGTTAACACTATCGCCAATCTAACAATTAAATATCAAATTAAAATATGGAGATTGGACCATTTCTTAAATTGAGATTGTGAACTGGGGCATAACTACGCCATCGTTTTACGCTCGAAACCCTCTCCCAACTTGTTCCAACAATAAACGTAAAATTAATGTTAGTTCCTAAATTTGGTAACGTCGATGATTAACATGGTAGATAACGAAAAGTCAACCTGGGGCAAGCTCATGAGCGGCAGTCTTCTCCTAATGGTACTAACACACATGCTGGTACACGCCGCAGGAAACATGCGCACAACCCTCTTCCCCGTCCTCAAGGAAGAGTTTGCCCTCACAAACCCTCAGATCGGCCTCATAGTGGCCATCCCCAGCCTCTGTCAACTCCTCCTCAGTGTTCCCAGCGGGATGGTCTCTGACAGGTTTGGCCCCAAGAAGCTGATCGCCGCAAGCATACTGATAGCCGCAGTTGGTGCCCTGCTGGGGAGCGTTTCCTCTACCCCCTGGATGTTCATCGTCGCTTCCACACTCCTCACATTCAACTCTACCCTCTACCATCCCCCCGCACAGAGTTACGTCTCAGACATCACAAGTCCACGGGACCGATCCAGGGCCCTCGGTATTTGGCACAGCGGAGGTACAACTGGGGTTAGCCTTGGGCCCCTTAGCATTTCAATCCTAATGGGGATCTTCGCCTTCAACTGGAGGCAGATATACGGCTTCTGGGTAATCCCCATCCTGTTGGGCCTTGTAGCTCTCTACTTCGTAAAGCCCACCTCAGAGATTGTTGAGAAGGAAGAGAGGGAGAAATGGGAAGAGACTGAGACCGTGGACACCCTATTCAACTCAAACATGATATTCCTCCTCCTATCTGGTACGGTGAGGCGTTTCGGCGGAGGTCTTACCACGGGTTTCCTTAGCATCTGGCTTGCCGAGGCACAGGGATGGAACATCGGCCAGATCGGGATAATGCTGGGAATCAGTTCCCTCCTAGGTATCATCGCAAGCCCCCTCGGAGGGGAGCTTGCATCCAGGTACGGGGAGAAGAGATGGTTTTCTGGCACACTACTAGGGTCCTACCTCTTCTTCGCCCTTGCTTTCTTCGTCAAGGGGTTCTGGCCCTTCTTTATCCTCTTTGTCACTCACAGGTTCTTCGGTATCCTGGGTATGCCCGCCGGCATGACGCTCACAGCCCGTTTCTCACCACAAAAGCAGAGGGGCGTCGGGTTCGCCCTTTCTTCTATCCCCATGAACGTGGTGATGCCCATCGCTGCTTTAGTAGCCGCCTATATCGCGGACACTTTTGGTCTCTACTATATATTCTTGACAACCACGGTAATATACTTCATTGGTTTCGCCATCTTCCAATTCGGAGTCCGGATAGTAGACTAGTGTTTGATTGGTATAGTTTCACGTCCTCGTTTTGGACATATTCGACAAAAATGTGCGTGAGTTACACATTTGCTATTTTTAAAGCGTCATTGAGTTCATCAGGGTGATAACCTGAGATCACCACTGTATCATCAATAATTGAAACTGGGAATCCGACTGGAATAGTCATGCTGACTAGGGTATCAAAGATTTCTCTTCTATCTTCCTCTGAAACCGTAACTACGTCAACATACTCGAAAGCGATGTCGTGTTCAATTAGGTACTCCTTCGTCATTTTACACCTCTTCCATAAGGTCAGTGTAAAGAGGAGAACGTGGTTATTCCTGTTTTTTCCCTCAACTTTGATAGTATTCATTGTCGTGCATGCATATGCTATCTCCGTCTCTGTGTGGCATTATAAACCGTCAGTAACCCTATCCCGATAATGATTACAGGCCACAGGTTGTCAAACCTGGCCCATGAATACGTTTTCTCGAGAAGAGAACTCAGGCCAACCAAAATAATGATAACTCCAAACACAAGGGGTCCTGTTGACCTGTCGCGGCTCCCAAAGCACTCATCATCCATGTGTCGTCCCTCCATTCTTCGGCCAAACCTTTCAGCCTTCTCCCCGAACTCCTCGGCCCGAACCTCGATTTCCTCTTCCCAGTTTCTACTATGTCGTTGAGTTGTTTTCAGAGGTTCTCCACATTTAGTGCAGTGAGCCGCGTCATCATCATTTTGAGTTCCACATTTTGCACAATATACCATTAGGTCAATTCTCCTAAACGATTTAGCCTATATTATCAGTATATAAAATATTATTCCTCCATTTTCATATTGAAGTTGGAACAAAGATTTTGACTCTATTTGAATTTAGTTTTGAAACGAATTGACAATGCATGGCTAAATATGATTTAAAAATTAGTTTGTGGTGGACTGGGGGGGAATTGAACCCCCGACCTCTTGATTGCCAACCAAGCATTCTACCACTGAACCACCAGCCCGGGCAAACCTTTGATGCGTCTATCTATTTCTTAAACCTTTCCTAGTCGGGTACTAGTGCTACTTGACCCTGGCTGCTAAGGTTCTACCCAGCGCCTTACAGGCGTCAAGTGTCTTATGCCCGGGTGCCCCGCTTGACTCCACGGTCTCGCCTACCACATCGCCTAGCCTACTGAACAGTTTCTCGAAGGGCTCCTTCGCCTTTCCCCCACCTCCGTGGCTCAGGAAGAGCCCTACGGGCTTCCCGGATATGCCCTCTACGCCGTTCCTCTCGGCGATGTAGATGTCATCCATGAAAGTTTTCAGGGTCCCAGCCATATAGCTGAAATAGTCGGGTGTCCCCACGGCGATGCAGTCGTAATCCGGGACCTTTGTTACGTCAAATCGTTTTTCGTTTGTGTTCCAGATTGTCGCCCCGTTCCCGAAACCCTCAGCGACGGCTTCCGCCATCATTCCCGTATTCCCATGTTGCTGCGAGTGGTAGATAATCAGTGCCTTCATCTCATTCACCTATACAGGTATCCCCTCGGTACTGAGCCGAGATAAAGTTTTACACTACTCCTAGAATGATCCCCCGCGTCGAGACAAAGCCATGGTGTATGCGACATGACGGATAACTCATTGAATGTTCTTTAATTATTTTGTTTTTTTGGAAAACTATATAATGAGCAAATCAATTCTTGGCGTGGTATGAAAGTTAGCGTCGTGATTCCTGCACTGAACGAAGAGGGAATGATCGAGGAGTGCCTAAACTCGATACGACAGCAAGACGTGCCAGTCGAGCTTATTCTAATCGACAACGGTAGCATAGACAAGACCCCGGAGATAGCCGAGAGGATAGCTGACCATGTCCACATCAAACCAGGTCTAACTCTCGCAGAGATGAGGGACTTTGGCGCACGAGTGGCGATGGGCGATATCATCGCGACCACTGACGCCGACTGTATAGCTCCATCTAACTGGCTATCAAGCCTCATCAAGCCATTCGATGACCCAAAAATCGTGGCCGTTGGAGGCGTCATCAGGCCGCTAAACGTGAACCATTTCAGCAGTTTTTACTGCCTGCTCTCAAGCATTATGCAGAGCATGTTCGGGTTCTTCCAGGGCGCCAACATGGCGTACAGGAAGGACGCATTCCTAAGATCACCAGGTTACGCATCGGCCAAGCGGGCTGAGGACTGGAACCTATCCTGGCATATCAGGAAGCAGGGCAAGACCAAGTATGTGCGGAAGGCCATCACGCGGACCGAGATACCTTTGGACAGGCAGATGGAGTATCCAAGTGGAATTCTGAGCTCAGTCCTCTCCATAATTGGTTTCATACTGAACATACCCATGCTTATGGGAATAGGTGCGGGCTTTGTGGGGGGCGAGATGTTCACTTTCCTATACAGACACAAATCAAACCTGAGGAGGAGTCACATAGCACTGATGGCCATTGCCGTTCTGTACGCCTCACAGAGGTTCATGGACGCTCTGAGCTTCAACCTCAGCGTCGGCTTTCTTTTTGGTATCTTCGGCTTTTACGTCATCAACGATGACCTCAGGCAGGGCATCGAGGATCTGAAACTCTACAAGATCAAAAAGAACCGGGATCACGGGATCACCGGTATGATCAAACTCCAGATCATAAAGCTCCTGGAAATATAGCTATGCCATTCTCTGTCAAGTTCACTGCGAGGGGGCACCCCAACGTAAAGTCAACCCACAAAACTACGTTCATGACCACCACTGAGGATGAGCTGTCAACCCGCGGCGACTGCATCATCGTGGTTGGGGCCGGGATGGGGCTCAAGGACATTCCCGACGAGGTAAAGAGACTGGCTCGTGAGTATGATACGCGAATCACATTCAGGCTGACCGTTGATGACTTAGTCTTTGAAGCACAGGGATACGGACATCCTCATTTGGGGTACACGGATCCCATTGACATGGTGGCAAGGAGGAGTAGCTTCACATGCGGCAGGACATTGATGATTGGCTCGGACAAGACCTCCGTTGACATACCTGAAGCCGTGGTTATTGCTTTGAAGAACTCAGATGCAGTTGTCCAAGTTGAGATAGTTTACGAAAAATAGCCCAAAATACTCGTTACGTCGATTCTGAAACTTTAAACAAACGTGTCAATAAACACGGTCACCATTTTCAACTTCAATCGATGGATTAAGAAGGGTTTAAACTCACGCGGTAACTGGTATAGCATTCTACACCGGTGAAAAAATGACGCCAAAGCTCACAGTGCAGGAACTCAAGGGTCTTTCTTCAAAGATTCGGGCCAACATCCTACGTTTGATCCACGACGCAAAATCAGGGCACCCCGGTGGTAGCCTCAGTAGCGTCGAGATCATGGTATCGTTATATTTCAACATCATGAACAGAGACCCTGAAGACCCAGGGCGTGACCGTTTCATCCTCAGCAAGGGACACGTTGCGCCCCTACTATACTCTGTTCTAATGGAGGCAGGCTACATACCCCAGTCCACGGACAACCTGAGGAAGTATGGGGGGATCCTCCAGGGGCACCCCGACGCAATGAAGACGAAGGGAGTAGAGATATCAAGCGGGAGCCTAGGCAACGGATTATCCGTAGCAGCAGGACTAGCCGCAGCCGCCAAGATCGATGGCAAGAAGACCCGTGTCTACTGCCTCCTAGGAGACGGCGAGTGCGACGAGGGACTTGTATGGGAGGCGGCCATGATAGCTCCGCATCGCAAGCTGGATAACCTGACCGCCATTGTTGACAGGAACATGCTTCAGATCGACGGCTGCACCGAGGACGTAGTGTGCCTTGAGCCCTTCGCGGACAAGTGGAGAGCGTTCAACTGGAACGTGATAGAAGTAGACGGGCACAGCTATGATGAGCTGCTGGCGGCGTTCAAGAAAGCGGATAAGTCAGAGGACATACCCACCATGATCATAGCGAACACCGTGAAGGGAAAGGGGGTCAGCTTTATGGAGAACGTGGCAGGGTTCCACGGTAAGGCACCATCAACGGAGCAACTGCATCAGGCACTATCCGAGCTCGGGGAGGCCTCTCAATGATATCCACAAGGAACGCTTACGGCGATTGGCTCGCCGAGAACGGCGAAAACAAGGATATTGTTGTCGTGGACGCGGACCTATCGGCGTCAACAAAGACAAATCAATTTGCTGCAAAATACCCCGGACGATTCTTCGACGTGGGTGCTGCTGAGCAGAACCTCATAGCTTTCTCATCGGGCTTGTCCCTGGGAGGAAAGAGGGTGTTCGCGTCTAGCTTCTCATACTTTGAGACCGCTAGGGCGTGGGACCAGATAAGAAATCTACTTGCACACGACAAGCTCAACGTGGCCATGATATCATCCCATGGTGGCCTGAGCTGCGCATCGGATGGTCCAAGCCATCAGGCACTGGAGGAGCTGGCCATCATGAGGGTTCTACCCAACATGCAGGTAATTCTTCCATGTGACGCAGAGGAGACAAAGAACGCGCTGGATGCCATCATGAAGGGACATGGGCCCTTCTATATGAGGCTCAGACGTGAGAATGAGCACATTCTGGAGAAGAACTATGATTTCAAGCTGGGAAAGGCCGAGGTTATGAGGGAAGGATCAGACGTATCAATGGTCACCACCGGCGCAATGGTATATTTCACATTACAGGCAGCTGAGGCACTGGCCTCCCAGGGCGTTGACGCGGAGGTCATCAGCGTGCACACGATCAAGCCATTCGACGAGGCGGCGATAATCAAGTCAGCGAAAAAGACGGGTGCGGTGCTCACAGTTGAGCAGCACCAGGTAGCAGGAGGACTTGGCGGTTTGGTAGCCGAGACCCTCTCGGAGAGCTACCCTACTTTGATGAATAGGATGGGCGTACAGGACTCGTTCAGCGAGACCGCGAGGACTTACAACGAGCTGCTGGTACACCACAAATTGACATCACCTGACATAACGGCAGCCGCACAAACGTTAATAGAAAAAGCAAAGTTCGCGGCCAAATAGGTCAAGGTTAAAACCTAGCCTGTTTATAGTCGGGGAATAAATACCCCAATTCCTTTCCTATACCTGTTTCAAGAAGGTATTTTCATGGTCCAAGACAAAGGTGAGGGTTATTTCTCGAAGATGAAGGGCACTGGCAAGAGCCCTGAACGTGTGGGATGGTTTGAGGTTGCCATATCCTGGATTGGCGCCTTCCTTGGGATCTCCATAGTTTCCTATCTCAACTACAACGTCCTGAATAAGACGGACCTAGTTATGATGATAGGCTCATTCGGCGCATCGGCCGTCCTGATCTATGGTGCGGTCAAGAGCCCATTGGCGCAACCGAGGAACTTCGTGGGAGGCCACATCGTCTCGGCCCTAGTCGGGGTCTCATTCTACAAACTTATTTCCCAGCCCTGGCTAGCGTCCTCCCTTGCCGTCGCCACGGCCATCGCGGTGATGCACCTTACAAAGACTCTTCACCCACCTGGAGGAGCAACGGCGCTGATAGCAGTGATCGGAAGCGATAAAATCCATGCGCTCGGCTATATGTACGTCATCACCCCCGTGGCGCTGGGTGCCATCATCCTGCTTGTCGTCTCCCTCATCGTGAACAACATCCCGAATGGCAGAAGATACCCTGTTTTCTGGTGGTAGTCGGGTTTGGATACATTTTAGTATCGGGGGTCCACCTCTGTTTTGAACCGTATTGAGGAAAAACCGGGGTATACTTACTTTTATCCTCATATCCGTGCTCCTCGTGCCACTTGTCAGCGCGGCTGATACGACCAACTATTTCTACAGGCTGGATTATACATTCGAGAACATGGGGGACGAGGACTTCCCCCTTGAGCAGGAGGATTATACGCTCCCCCTCTTCCTCAACAACACGTGGCAGTCTGTCACTATCCTGAACAGATCAGGCGATTTCACAAGGGCAGTCATCGATCTCGATGGGAACCTGGGGATCATTATGGACGTCGACGACATTCTCGCCCCCGGCGAATCTCTGTCTTTTGGCATCGAGTACCTGATAGAGTCTAAACCCCAGGAGAGACCGTCATTTAGCATGGCTGAGGCAGAGGGATTCAATGAGATCCCCCCTGACCTGGTCTCAGAGTACACTGGCCACACCGAGAGCTTCACTGTCGACGACCCGACAATAACCGATGTAGCCAAGAGGGCGGCGAAGGGGGATGAGACCGTCCTGGGAACTGTGGCGAACCTCCTGGATTATGTTACCCAGAACACCACGTACTGCAACTTCGAGACCCCTCGATATCCCCTTGACACTCTCAGCGACAGCCTGGGGGATTGTGACGACCAGTCAATCCTGCTGATATCAATGGCCAGGAGCCTTGGGATACCAGCGTACCTCAAGGTGGGCGTCATCATCCACCCAAACATCGTTGACTCCGACACCTCGTGGGAGGGGCACCTAGAGAACGATGCCGACGGTATCGGCTGGCATGGTTGGGTCATGATATACATCCCGCCTTGGGGCTGGGTCCCAGTGGACTTGACGCTGATAGACGAGGACACAGGTCTTGATTACATTATCAACTCCCCCGAGTATGACCCCAACATTATTGAGGCGCTGAACGTCTCAGAACAGGCTTACATCGGGGACACATTGATCACACGCGAGCGGATAATCGCCAGTGACCTCCACGTGACTATTATCGATGAGGCGGGTGAGGTCTACAGAAACGGGCTGGGAGCCGAGACATACCTGATACTTGTTATAGGCTCCGCGCTTGCGGTCGCTATCTTCATGATGTTCAGGGCATCGGCCCGCGATCAATGAGCATATACTGACCTTAGCTTCTCTGGCACCGCATCAGGGACACATTTTCTTAGGTTCTTAAGCGCCCTCGCCTGCTCGCTGCCCTTGATACTTGATGACTGGATACCGGCCCTGAGGACCTCCACGGCCTTGTCCATGCTCCTCCTATCAACTGGGAACGGTACGCCGTCCTTCCCACCGAACGCGAAATTGAACTTCACAGGGTCCCTCCAGCTGGCCCTGTTGCCGTAAATGAGCTCAGCCACTAGGGCGAGCCCCCTCACCGTCCCAGGCCCGATCCCCCTCATGCTGACAAGTTCCTCGAATGTCCTTGGCTGGAACTCGTAAGCCGCCCTGACTGCGTCCCAGTTCACCGACCTGGGCATCTCAATGACGCTGCTCTGGATCCCAGACCAGGTGTCCATTCTTGACTGGTTGTCCGGCACCTGCCTCACCATCTGCCTCCTGAGCTTCATCGGGTTATCCCTGACCAGGTCGACGCAAGTCTTCTGGCTCTCCACGCTCTCGTTGTGGGTCATGTTGAGTGCCTCGTCCAGTCTGGACTTGCAGAGTATGTCCTGTTTTGGGTCCCTTGTGAACTGTCTGTGGTCCAAGCCCCAGTGGTAACGCCTTGCGTTTGCCCTCTCCTCGTTGATTCCCTGCTGTATGACAATCCACTCGGCGTTCTCTGTAAATATGAAGCAATGGTGGTAAAGCTGGTAGCTGTCCTGGATGAGACTGTTGTCAGTCTTGGCACTCATTCTGCTTGCGTAGACCATTCCCTCTGTCTTGTAGTCGCTGATGTTGAAGACCTGGCTCATCTCCTTGATCTCCTTTGGCGTCCTGAGGCTGACCCTGCCCTTGCCTCCGCACACCGTGACCCCCAGGTTTGGCCTGTCCATGGCCACCTTGAGGGCACCGCAAGTCACCGTGGTGGTCCCGCTGCTGTGCCAGTCATAACCCAGGACGCAGCTGAGAGACTGGAAGAACCATGGGTCACTCAGATGCTCAAGAAGCCCCCGCGGTCCGAACTCGTCCAGCATTATGTCCACTATGCACTCGCTGAGGCTCACCATGCGGCTGAACAACCATCTGGGTGCCTTGCCACCATGAAGAGGAAGCATGGCTGAACCTGTGTGACCCATGTGGTTGCTGTCGGATTACACGTTAAAACCGTTGGCTAGCTCGTTGAACCGGAGAGAAAGGTAAAACTGGTCACCCTATCAGGTGACCGTGCCTGTCAACTTCCTGTTTCCTGACGCGGGTGCTGCTGATGGGCTTGCCGTCATCAGCCAACACCATGGTGATGACGAAGATGAGCAGTGGCTTCTTCCCCCTCTCAACCCTCATCTTGTTGATAACCTCGGCTCCCACCTCAGTTTCCTCGCTAACCACTATGCCCTCAAGGTCATCGCTGTCGATTGTGGGTCCGAACGGGTCGTTGAGTGGTACAATAATCGATCTCTCAAGGAAACCCCTTTCGTCAAGGAACTTTTTTACGTCCCTGAGTCTGTTCTCGTAGCTCTCAACATCGTGCTTCTTCTTCATGGATGCGACGAACTCGTCAGATGTGATGCCCACGATGGCCTTCTCGCCGGCGTTGAATGTCTCCTCAAGCAGGAACCAGTGGCCTTTGTGCATAACATCGAATGTTCCACCCACTGAAATCAAGCCAAGCCTGTTTTCTCCCACGGTTCCAGCCTCGAACGCTGTATCGAACTGTTGATGACAATTAAGTTTTACCTCGACAAAATAAAAGAAAATGGGGAAGTTTAGCCCGAGACGAAGCATGTTACCGTCGATCTGATTCCATCGATCAGTCGTATTGTGTCAATGACAATGTTCTGGAGATCGGAGGTGTCGGCTGCCTCGATCATCACATAGGCGTCGTAAGGGCCGTATAGAAAGTTTGAATCAATGACGCCCTCGGTCTTCCTGATGTCCTCGATAACCCCCGGGCCGACGTTTGGCTCAAGGGTCAGCAGGACCAGTGCCTTGTCCATTTCGACCACTTAACCATCAACATGCGTCGAATATATGCATGACCTGACTCGAAATCATTAAATCCCATGTTACCTCACCCTTAACAACCCGAGGAAAACCAAATGGCCTCCGAATTATCAAGCAGAATATCAGGATTTTACAAGAAACCCGTTGATGAACGCATAAAGATCGTAGCAGAGAGAGTCGGGCTGTCAGAGGAGGAGATAGCCACGCTCAAATCAAGTGGTGGTCTATCTATCGAGGCAGCCGACAGGATGACGGAGAACGTCGTCGGCAGCATAGCGTACCCATTCAGCGTAGCAGTGAACTTCAGGGTCAACGACAAGGATTATCTCGTCCCCATGGCGGGAGAGGAGCCCAGCGTCGTGGCAGCTGCTAGCAACATGGCCCGCAAGATGAGGGAGGGTGTGGGTGTAGTAGCCACAACAACCGACCCAATCATGATCGGTCAGATCCAGATTCTTGAGATCCCCGACATGAACAAGGCCATCAAGGCCGTCAAGGACAGCAAGGACAAGCTACTGGCCGCGGCAAACGAGCTTGACCCAGTGCTGGTCAAGTTCGGCGGAGGGGCAAAGGACATCGAGCTCAGGCCCCTTGAGACCGAGATCGGACCAATGCTTATCGTCCACCTACTCGTTGATTGCAGGGACGCAATGGGCGCAAACGCCGTCAACACCATGGCGGAGGCGCTCGCGCCAACTATTGGGGAGCTCACCGGCGGAAGACCACTTCTGAGGATAATCAGCAATCTGGCCGACAAGAGGCTGATCACAGTAAAATGCATAGTCAAGGCGGATGACATCGGAGGCCCAGAGGCCGTTGACAACATCATCGCGGCTTGGGCTTTCGCTGATGCGGATCCGTACAGGGCATCAACCCACAACAAGGGCATCATGAACGGCATCGCGGCCGTCGCGCTGGCATTCGCACAGGACCACAGGGCCATCGAAGCCGGTGCACACGCGTACGCCGTCAAGGATGGGCGTTACAAGAGTATGAGCAGGTGGGGAAAGGACGCCGAGGGAAACCTGACAGGCGAGATGACCCTGCCGATGGCGGTTGGCCTAGTAGGCGGGGCGACAAGGACCCACCCAATGGCACAGGTTGCTCGAAAGATCCTAGGGGTAAATCAGGCAGTTGATCTTGGAATGGTTATGTGTGCCGTTGGACTGGCGCAGAATCTGGGTGCGCTCAGGGCATTGACACAGGAGGGAATCCAGCAGGGCCACATGAGGCTCCATGCTAGGAACCTAGTGGTCATGGCTGGTGCGTCCGGTGACATGATCAACACAGCTGTAGCGGCCCTCGTTGAGTCAGGTGAGATCCGGTTCCCCAAGGCCCAAGAGATAGTTAAGAAACTCCAGGGATAGGGCATCTTGACAATCGAGATCGACGATGCAGGCACCGGGGACATCCTCTACGGGACAGTCATAGGGGCTTACCGTCCAGAAGACGACCATTTTATCTACGACATGATAGCCGTGAAGTACTTCCAGATGCCACTCTACAAGAATAAGACACACCTTGTGGAGGCGAAACGGATTGCCGTCGAGCTGATCGAGCGCCTCGAACTTAGGGAAGACGAGAAGATCATAATATGCACCGGGGACGTGCTCAACGTCGCCACAGAGGCACTCCTTGAGATATACGGTGAGGACGTTGTAGAGCGGGGAAAGATTGAGGGACGGGGACAGCATCTTGTTGAACTTGCTTTCACAAACGAGCTCAGGAACATAGGTTACGAGCCCCTTGCGGAGCGCACAGAAAAATGGGGCAAGAACTTTTGGCACATGTACAAGTGGATCAACAAGAAGCCGAAGAGGAGGCTTAAGTTCGCCAAATCAGCTTTCCCCAACCTGAAAAAGTATCCACTTTTCAAATAACCAATTTTTTATTCCATCGGGTTCAACATAACCTGATAACCTTGAAGCCCTGGCTGTTGAACATTCTGGCATGCCCCATTGACAAGCATCACCCCCTTGAGGCTTACTTCTACTCATGGGAAACCCCAGCTGACGAATTGGCAAAGATTAACAGTGACGCCGGCAATCCAAACGCCGTCTTCAAGAAGCAGTACGGACACCTAGCGAAACAAATAGCAGACGATACAATCAGCCTAGACGCACTGAAAGAGATCAGGGATCAGACGGACTCAATGCCCACCGCTGAACTCTACATTGATGTCAATAAGTTCATCGAGAGGTTGGTCCTTGAGGACTACAAATCAGAGGAGAAGCTCCTGTCAAGGTACCCAGAGGGCTTAGACATACTCTACCGGTACCTAAACCTCGTTGAGGTTGAGGAAGGACTGATCAGGTGCCCTAAGTGTGACCGGTGGTATCCAATCGGCAGCGCTGTGGAGACCATCCCCGAATTGATGCCTGATGACCTGCGCGAGGAGGAAAGAGACATGGAGTTCCTCAAGAAGTGGGAATCCAAGCTCCCCGATGAGGTCAAGACAAAAGGCAAGCCATTCAGCCTGTGATTGTCACAGTCACTTTCTCATTATGTCCTCCTGCCTCTCCCGATAATCGTATAAGGGAATTAACCCATAGCTTGAACGATATAAATGAAGTTCAATCGATACGTTTCGTGCATCGACACCCACTGCAGCGGGGAGTCGACTCGTATCCTCGTGGGTGGTGTGCCCAAGCTCAAGGGCAAGACCATGCAGGAGAAACAAAAGTACTTCCAGAAACACTACGACCACCTCGTCGGAACCATGCTACAGGAGCCAAGAGGCTTCAGCGGGATGCTGGGCAGCGTCCTCACTGAGCCATGCCACCCTGACGCGGACATCGGCGTCATCTACCTCTGGACGGGAGGGTACTTCAGCGCGTGCGGTGACAGCACGTACAGCTGCTCGGCCGCGCTGGTCAACACGGGCATGGTAGAGGTCACCGAGCCCTTCACCCACATCACCTTTGACACCGTCACCGGGCTGGTCAAGACCAAGGTGGAGGTCGAAAACGGCAACGCCAAGCGCATATACATGGAGGGCGTGCCCAGCTTCTACTGGAAGACCATGAAGTTTGACATCCCTGATGTCGGTGAAGTAGAGGCGGACATCGCATACGGCGGGCTCTGGTACGCATTCATCGACGCCGACAGTATCGGCCTCAAGCCAACCCTGGAGAACAAGGACCGCTGGATCCCACTGGGTTGGAAGATCAGGAACTATATCGCTGACCAGATCAAGGTGGACCACCCCGAGTACCCGGAGCTGAACATACTGGACCTGGTCACATTCTACACAAAGCCAAGTAAGGACGAGTACACCAGCAGGCACTGGAACGTGTTCGGCCCCAAGCAGACGTGCAGGAGCCCGGCGGGGACATGCACAAACGCTAGGATGGCTGCAATGTATGGAAAGGGTGAGATCAAGCCAGGCGACGAGGTAAAGTTCGAGTCAACCATCAGCACCGTGATGGTGGGCAAGATTGCTAAGGAGAAGAAGGTGGGCAAATACGACGCCATCGTCCCGGATGTTATGGCGACGGCCTACGTGACGGGCTTCATGCAGGTAGTCATCGACCCCGATGACCCGCTGAAGGACGGCTTCCTCCTATAATCTCCCCTATCTTATCGTACTCATCCAGTGTTTTCTCGGCTTTTATCATTAAATCGTAGCTGTTTGAAGCCCAGTTCCTCCTGTCCGACATGCGTATAATGAAGTCGTTCTTCATCAGGTCGTCGATTAGCCTGTTGTTTTTTCTCTCGGCGTTGATCCCTTCGCCTCATTTGATAGAATCCAGTAGTCTCATTGATCTGGTGTACTTTGTCTCTACTTCCACATAAATTCCCAGTTGCTCAACTGGAATAAGTGCGCTGTTTCATTGAGTCAACCCGTTCGGGAGGAAATATCGATTACATCTTACAAGCACTCCGTTGCTGAATGTTATATATACGAAGAAATCCTGTTCTTGGGAGAGTGTTCCAAGTATGCCAAAAGAAGAGATAAGGTTGAACGCTGGGGACCCCGACGTCGAGGCCCCACAGTACGCTATCAATACAGCTTTGAAAGCCATAATCGACGGTGGGCCAAACACCCACTACCCGCACTACACCAATATCCCGGACCAGTTCAACGAGGCAGTTGTTGACTACTACGAGAAGGTCACAGGCGTCAGGTACGAGACGAAGAACGTGCTACCCGCAGCAGGAAGCAGTGCTGCACTGTACACGGCTTTGGCCGCTGTCCTTGAGAAGGGCGACGAGGTCGTTCTGTTCAAGCCCTATTACATGGGCCACACCCGGATATTCGAGGGGATGGGAGTCAAGGTCAACATGGTCCCGCTGAAAAAGGAGCTGGGGTTCCACCCTGATCCTGAGGATATCAAGGCTGCTGTCACGCCAAAGACAAAGGCGATCCTCGTGTGTAACCCAGCCAACCCCACGGGGACAGTTTTCACCGAGGCCGAGTGCAAGGTGATAGGCGACGTATCGGTCGACCACGACCTTGGCATATTCGCGGACGAGATCTACCTCCACTTCGTTTACGACAAGAAATTTGTGTCCATCGCGAGCCTCAGCGAGGCGTACAAGGAGAGAACAATCAACATCATGAGCTTCAGCAAGACGTTCAGCATGACCGGGTGGAGACTGGGTTACGACATAGTCCCAGAAAAATACCTTGAGAAGGCAAAACTCATCGCAGGGCTTACGGCCCCGAGGCCAGCCACATTCGTTTTCAAGGCCGGGATATCCTGCCTGAGAGGCGACTTCAAGTATGTTGACGAGAGGCATGCAGTGTACAAGGGTAGGAGGGACTACTTCTGCAAGGCAGTGGACGACCTGGGGTGGCCGTGCCACATGTTTGAGGGCGCATTCTACGCGTGGTTCGATGTCACGAGCACGGGTCTAGGCTCCCAGGAGTTCCTGAAGAAGCTCCACGCGGACCAGAACCTGCTTCTGAGCCCAGGAGATAGGTTTGGAGCCGACGGTTACATCCGCGTGCCCCTAATCAGGCCGGTCCCAGTCCTCAAAGACGTGGTTAGGCGGCTCAAAGAGTTCAAATCTGGACTCTAAACTCCCCTATTTTATACTATTACATCTCTTATTCCCTGATACAATTTGGCAAAACCATTCATCATTGGGACATTCAACTCAGGCGAGTTCCTCCACGCAGGACAGAAGATACTGAATGAGGGAGGCACCGCCATCGATGCAATTGTCGCAGCAACAAAACAAGTAGAGGAAAACCCAAAGGACACCTCCGTTGGAATGGGCGGGATACCTAATATTTTCGGCGTGCAGGAGATGGACGCATCCATAATGTGCGGGAAGACGCTGAAGGCAGGGGCTGTTGGAGCCATCAAGGGTTTCAGATATCCAATCACCGTGGCCGAGAAAGTGCTGGAAGTCGCACCACACGTGTTGCTCGTTGGGGCGGGGGCAGAGTTCTTCGGCAAAGCCATGGGGTGCGAGCTTGGGGATTTGAGCACAGACCGCAGCAGGGAGGTTTACCAGGCATTCCTAGACGATGCTCTTGAGGAGCTACCAGATGACGAGGCATTCAAGCCCTATATCATCGAGTACGTCCAGAAGCAGAACCTACGCAAATGGTATGATAGGTTAGCTGATGACCATCACGGTACAGTGAACATCATGGCTATGGACTCGGATGGGAACATGGCTTCTGCGGTATCCACAAGTGGAACCGCTTTAAAGTTCCCAGGGAGGCTGGGAGACAGTCCCATCATAGGGGCTGGAAACTACTGCGATAATCGACACGGTGCAGCAGCTTGTACTGGACGGGGTGAGCTGGCTATCAGAGCGAGCACGGCAAGAACTTTGGTCGGGTACATGGAGAATGGAATGACCTTGGAGGAAGCAGCAGCCCAGTGTATGCGAGATATTCACAACCTGAAGACCCCCGGAGGAATGAACTGTATAGCCATCGACCGTGAGGGGAACACCATCAGCGCAACCACAAGGGGTGACAGGGAATCCTATCACTGGTACATGGACGTTGATAGTAAGGAGCCCGAGAAGCGTATCGGCATCAACGTTCCTGAATGATTCTACATTTACTCTTTTTTCCATTCTTTTTAATCAAAACGCCGAGTCCAACTTTAAATACGATTAACCGGGATTTCTGAGAACGAGGAAACTCACGTGTCAAAGGAAAAAATTATTCTAAGCATCGGTGACCCCGACGTAGAGGCCCCAGACTATGTCTTCGAAGCAGCATACGCCAAGATGAAGGAGGGTGGAGACTGGACCCACTACGGCTACATGACCGACAAGCCAGCTGGATTCAGGCAGGCCGTTGTAGACTACTACAAGAAGGAAAGTGGCGTCGAGTACGACCCATCTGCTGTTATCCCCTGTGCAGGGAGCAGCGCGGCACTGTACATCGCGCTCAAGACTCTCCTTGACGAGGGCGATGAGATACTCATGTTTGAGCCCACATACAGAGGACACTTTGCAATCCTCAACGGGCTGGGCGTGAAGCAGAACCTTATCCAGCTGGAGAAGGAGAACGCATACCACCCCAACATTGACTCAATCTCAGAGGCCATCACCCCCAAGACTAAGGCGGTGCTCGTATGTAATCCAAACAACCCAACGGGGACCGTTTTCACTCCAACTGAGCTGAAAGCCATCGGTGACCTGGCGATTGACAACGACATGGGCATATTCGCGGACGAGATATACCTCCACTTCGTGTACGACGACAACAAGTTCACCTCAATGGCGAGTCTGAGCGACGAGATCAAGAAGAGGACCATCAACATCATGAGCTTCAGCAAGACATTCAGCATGACTGGGTGGAGGCTGGGCTACGACATTGTACCCGAGATGTATCTTGAGAAGGCAAAGCTCATCGCAGGGATGGCCGCACCCAGACCACCCACATTCCTTTACGCGGCTGGTGAGGCAGCCCTCAGGGGCGACTTCAAGTATGTCGAGGAGAGGCGCGTTGCCTATGACGAGAGACGCAAGTATTTCTGCAAGGCAGTGAACGCCATCGAGGGCTTGGAGTGCGACCCATTTGAGGGGGCTTTCTATGCCTGGATCGATGCAACCAGCACCGGGCTTGGTAGCCAGGAGTTCGTTGACAAGTTCGCCGAGGCGGAGAACGTTTTCTTCAGCCCGGGTCATACGTTCGGTCCAAACCAGGATGGAATGCTTCGTGTACCACTCTGCTCCAAGATGCCGGTCCTTGAGGAAGGTATCACGAGGCTAGAGCGGTTCATGGCCTCCCTCTAAACTCATTTTTCTTTTGAACCTGTTATATACAGGCTCGGACCCATTTTGTGTCATGACCAAGAATTTCATAAACCTCAGCGGCGGCGACCCCGATGTTGAGGCACCAAAATGGGCCGTAGACGCGGCTATCAACGCTATCAAAGCTGGCGGGGACTGGACACACTACGCCCAGATGACGGACCACCCGGAGCAGTTCAAAGCAGTTGTAGTTGACTATTACAAGCAGTTCGGACCCGAGTACGATACAAAGCAAGTACTCCCCACTGCGGGCAGCACCGCGGCACTTTACGTCGCGCTTGCAAGCGTGTTGAAGGAGGGCGACGAGGCGCTCCTCTGGAACCCATTCTATGCGGGTCACAAGTGGATACTGGACGAGATGGGCGTCAAGATGAACCTGGCACCCCTTGACCCGGAGAACAATTACAGACCGAAGCTGGACGAGATAGCAGACAAGGTCACACCAAAGACCAAGGCTGTCATCATATGCAACCCAGGCAACCCCACAGGCACCGTGTTCAACGAGAAGGAGCTCAGGTATGTAACAGACCTTGCCATCGAGAACGACATGGCCATCCTGAGCGACGAGATATATCTCCACTACGTCTACGACGACGCAAAGTTCATCAGCACCGCAAGCATTAGCGAGGAAGTCAAGGAGAGGACCATCAACATCATGAGCTTCAGCAAGACATTCAGCATGACTGGGTGGAGGTTGGGCTACGATATCGTCCCAGAGATGTATCTCGACAAGGCCCAACGCATCGCCAAGATGACGGGCCCACGCCCAGCCCACTTCGTGTATGCTGCCGGTATGGCAGCCTTGAAGGGCGATTTCGGGTACGTTGAGGAGCGGAGGCAGATATACCAGGGACGGAGGGACTATTTCTGCAAGGCAATCGATGACCTTGGATTCCCTTGCCACAAGTTCGAGGGCGCGTTCTACGCCTGGTTCGACGCAAGGAGCACAGGACTGGGTAGCCAGGAGTTCGTTGACAGACTCCACAAGGAGGAAAACTGCTTGTTGAGTCCTGGAAGCTGGTTCGGCACTGACACGGATGGCTACATCAGAGTGCCCCTTGTGAGGGATATCGCTGTTCTGACGGACGTCGTGGACCGCGTCAAGCGATTCACAGAGTCCCTCTAAGACCCATTTTTATACCCTGAAATCTATTCATCTCAAATTGATCCGCAAACGCCAATCAATGAAACGAAAAGCGGCCAAGAAACTCCTGGCTGGGCTTTCAGGTACATTCAGTGACCTCCAGGCCGGAAAGGTGGAGACCGCTAAGTTCGAAGACAAGGAGCTTTATCTCTTCGACGAGTCAATCGAGTTCGTCAAGGACGAGAACGGGATTTACCCGTTCCTGGGCGGCTCGTATTTGGATAGTATCCCGAAAGTTGTTGTTGACATGGGTGCGATCCGGTTCGTCTGCAACGGCGCGGACGTGATGGCACCCGGGATAACTGAGATAGGGTCATTCGATGAGGGAGATCTCGTGGTCATCAGGGACATAAACCACGGCAAGGCGTTGGCCATCGGCATCGCTAACAAGTCTAGTGCTGATATCGAGGCATCCAAGAAGGGCAAGGTGATTAAGAACCTGCACTATGTGGGGGACAAGCTCTGGGGAGCCGTCTCATAGGAGCAGCATTTCTAACCTGGGCAGGTAAACGACCAGTATCAGTATTGCTGCCATGATGAAGATGGCTACGAAAGACCACATGCTCAGGTGGAATACGGTCCACCATACACCGAACTTTTCCACGCCCTTGTGGTAGCTCTCCTGGTAATCGACGATAGCTTTCCTCAAGGCGCCGGGGATTTTCCTGATCGTATCGGGAAGACTCTCCAGGATGGCCTTGATGTCCATGGCATTAATTGGACCTTTCATGTTTTAGGTTTTATTGCCTGAGACTGGGATATCTTTATATATGTATGATACAATCATCATATGAAATAACCTTCATGGTGAATAACATGGTACTGAGAAAAATAGTTAAGATTGACGAGGAAAAGTGCAACGGATGCGGCGATTGCATCCCCAACTGCGAAGAGGGCGCGCTAAAGATCATAGATGGAAAGGCAAAGATCGTGACAGACGCGTACTGTGACGGGCTGGGCGCGTGCCTGGGGCACTGTCCGCAGGACGCCATCGAGATCATCGAGAGAGAGGCCGTTGAGTTCGACGAGGAGGCCGTACACGAGCATCTTGCGGCCATGAAAAAGGAGGAGTTAGCTCCGGCGTGCAACTGCTCCACCACACACGCGTTCAGCACGGAAAACGAGCGTGCATCCGATCCAGTAGTTGAGGCAGCCCCACAGGGCTCAACCCTTGGCCAGTGGCCAATCCAGCTAAATCTGGTACCAATCAAGGCACCGTTCTGGAACGGAGCTGACCTGCTCATCATGGCCGACTGTGTCCCAGTTGCATACCCGACGCTACACGGAAACCTGCTCAAGGGAAAGAAGATCGCAATCGGGTGCCCGAAATTCGACAACGGCCAGCACTATGTGGACAAGCTAACCGAGATACTAAAACAGAACGATATCAAGAGCATGACCGTAGCAACCATGGAAGTACCCTGCTGCGGCGGGCTGCAGAGAATCGCCGAGCTAGCACTGAAGGCGTCAGGCAAGCTGATCCCAGCGCAGAAGCTCATCGTGACGGTCCGCGGCGAGATCCAGAGGGCCTAACCCCTACCTATTTTATTCATCAACCCATCATATTCTCCATGGACTTTTGGAAGCTCATGGACGTTGTCCACAAGAGACAACTCATCATGAATCCCATGCGGAGCACAAAGCTCGACCGTTTCATCGATTTGCTTGACCTGCCTCAGGGAGGAAGGGTTCTGGATGTTGGATGCGGCAAAGGGGAATTCCTCCTTAGGTTGAACAAGCTCTACGCTATCACCGGAATTGGGATCGACAAGTCACCCTACTGCGTCAGCGACTGCAAGACGAACAAGGAGGCGAGGGCACCTGACGCGGATATAGAGTATCTGTTCATGGACGCCGCTGACTACAAGACCGAGGAGCGGTTCGACCTTACTTGCTGCATGGGGGCCAGCTGGATATACGGCGGCATCAGGGGCACACTTGAGGCGCTCACGAAAATGACGAAGCCCGGAGGGCTCATCATAGCTGGGGAGCCCTACTGGCTCAAGGAGCCATCGCCCGAGTACCTGAAGGCTGACGAGATGGAGCGGGATACCTTCCACACCCACATGGAGAACGTGTTGATGGGCGATGAGTTCGGTCTCACGTGCGGCTACACATTGACCAGCGACCACGAGGACTGGGACTATTACGAGTCACTCCACTGGTGGTCCGCCGCTGATTACGTGGATGCAAACCCCGATGACCCTGATAACGCCGAGATAATAAAAAACGCGAAAAAGTACCGCGAGGTCTACCTCAAATGGGCAAGGGACACCCTGAACTGGGGCCTCTACATCTACAGGAAACCCGTCTAAGAGTTGTAGATTGGGTTGGACCACGCGGTCCTGCCCTCATAATCCGTGACCTCAACCCTGACGTAAGTCTCACCGGGGCGACCTGGGTAAACAGCATTTGTCAATGGCTCTCCCTCGGCGTGGAACTTCATACCCAGGGATGGCGTTGAGACGAAGCTAATGTACCTGACGGGCGAGCACTCAACCGATATCACGCCGTCCCCGTCGATGCTTATGTCCTTAATCTCGGGCCCAGTGCTTGAGTAGAAATGACCCTTCTTAAGAGCGTCCAGAATATTCTTGACAGAAAGCGACTCGGTCTTGACGTTTATCCAGGCACCGCAGGCGTCAATGGGCACTTGCTCCCTGCCCGCGGCGTGCTGGTCATCCACCGCATAGATGTACGGCTCCTTGCCTGCGGCGATCATTCCGTCAATATATGAGCCGGATAGCCCTGTGTTCCTCTCGTACTCGCAGCTCATGTTGTATATCTCCACTCCGTTATAGCCGCTGAGCTTCATCAGGTCGCCATGGTTGAGCCCTGACCAATACGGGTGTGCAATTATTGATATTCCACCGACCGCGTTCGTGTGGTCAATGATATCCTGCGGGTCCACGTCGTGATCGAAATCCTTGAACGGAAGGTTCTCAACCACCCCGAGGGCCACGATGTGGTATGTTGTACCGACCTCTGACCTGCCTACACACATCTCGCCGCCGGGTATGAGCAGCAGCCCGTTCCCGTCTAGTTCGCTGATGTCTAGAACGATGCTGTGATCTGTGATTGATAGGAAATGGTAGCCTGCCCCGCGGTACATCTCTACGAGCTCCTCGGAGGTCTTTGTACCGTCAGAGGCGACAGAGTGGGTGTGGACGTTGCCCTTGAACCAACTGCCCTGGATTTTGAATGGGTTGACGAACCTGCGTTTCATAGCTACCTTCAGTCATATAGCCGCTTATTGTTTTCCCTGTTTTAACAACCTAAATCTCCGCTCTCATAAACTTTAAGAGTAATCACCCATCCACTGATGGCGATTCAAGAATGGGTATGTTAGACGACATAAAGATTCTAGACTTTACACACGTGTACTTCGGTCCAATGGCAACTATGATCATGGCCGATATGGGAGCCGAGGTCATAAAAATCGAGCCCCCATGGGGCGAGATGGTAAGGATGAGCGCCGACCTCTATGGCGGCCTCAGCAGCACATTCCACTACCTGGACCGGAACAAGAAAGACGTGGCCCTTAACATGAAGGACCCGAGGGCACTTGAGATAATCAAGAAGCTGGTCGCCGAGTGCGACATAATCGTGGAGAACTTCAAGAGGGGCACCCTCGACAAGCTGGGACTCAGCTACGAGGAGGCAAAGAAGATCAACCCAAAGGTCATCTACGCCAGTCTCAGCGGTTTCGGCCTTGACGGCCCATACTCCAGCAGAACCAGCTATGCGCCCATCGCGGAGAGCTACAGCGGCTGGACGAAGCTCACGGCTGACAATATAGAGGCGGACAGCAAGCCAATAGTGCCCGCTTCCTATCACGGTGACCTGGACCCAGCCCTGTACGCGGTTATCTCCATCTTAGGCGCGCTCAGGCACGCAGACAAGACGGGCAAGGGACAGCTCATTGACGTATCCCAGTTAGACGTTATGCTGGCACTCAACGGCGTCCAGATCACAGGGTTCACTCTCAGCGGACAGCTACCCCACGTCAGGCAGGCAAACAGGATGCCCGGTCCAAGGACATGGGGCAACTTCATGTGCAAGGACGGATGGGTCTACCTGGCGGCTGACCCCCAGATGCATGGTAGGCTCATGAAGGCCATGGAAGTCGATGACCTGGGAGAGGGAAGCGAAGTACTTGAAAACTGGCTCAATGACCTGACGGTCCAAGAAGTAGTTGACAAGGTCGGCTCCGTAGGTGTACCTGTCGCACACGTCTACAACATCGCAGAGGCCATCGAGGACCCCCACGTTAAGGCAAGGGGATCAATCATCGAATATGACCACCCAACAGCGGGCCCTGTGAGGATGCCCGGTTTCCCGGTTAAGCTCAGCGAGACCCCCGCTACTTACAGGTTACCCGCCCCACAGCTGGGTGAGCACACCAAGGAAGTCCTCAGCGAGATGCTGGGCTATTCCGATGAGGAGATCGAGGAGCTCAGGAAGGCTGGCGCAATTACATTGCCCCGATAACCCCTTTTTATCAATACACTCAAAACTTTCCCTTTGTACACACTTATTATGACAGATTTCTCCCGGTCTCGCATAGACATGGTTGACAGGTACAAACGAGGGGGCTATATCCAGACAAAGCAAATGGAGGAGGCCGTACTCGTAGTGCCAAGGGAGGAGTTCATGGACCCCAGGTTCAGGGACTATGCGTACATCGACAGGCCTTTTCCCATCCCGGGCGACGGGAGGCAGACCATCAGTGCTCCATACATGTACCCAACTACATACGAGCCACTCAAACTTGAACCCGGGATGAAGGTACTTGAGATCGGAGCGGGATCCGGGTACGGTGCCGCACTGGCAAAGGAGCTGGTGGAGGCTGATGGCATCGTGATCACCGTAGAGATCAACAAGGAGACACACGCGTTTGCAGAGAGAAACCTGAAGATGGCAGGTTATGATGTGGAGGTGATCCTGGGTGACGGCTCACTGGGCTACACCGAGCTTGCCCCTTATGACGCCATTAGTGTCACGGCGTCAACTCCCGATATTCCCCCACCGCTGCTCACCCAACTCGACGTGGGGGGCAGACTCATCGCGCCCGTGGGAGGGAGGTCAATGGAGGGGCAGGACCTGCTGTTGGTGCACAAAACGGAGATAGGGTTAACCCGGAAGAGCCTGATGAAGGTGGTCTACGTCCCCCTCCTAGGCAGGTACGGCTTTCCCGGTTAAGTGAGACTTTAAATCTCTTGAATCATCTAAACGGATTGAAATAAATGAGGGCTGGCATCGTATCAAGGACCGACACAGACGGTTCCATTGAGCTCACAAGGGAGATCATAGCTTACCTTGAAGACCAGGAGATCGAGGTATCAGTTGAGACTGATACAGCTCTCGCGCTGGAGCTGCAGAACCACAACACCAACCTCCAGGATCTTGATGGAGATTTCATCATAACGGTGGGCGGCGACGGTACGATTCTCAAGACAGCAATGGAGATGAAAGACCCCAAGACCCCGCTATTCGGGGTGAACATGGGCCGCAGGGGGTTCCTAGCTGAAATACAGCCATACGAGTACTCCGAGGCCATCCAGAGCTATTTACAGGGAGAGTACACCATCGAGGAGAACCTCAAGGTCAGGAGCTGGGGCCTCAACATGGACGACGCATTCCCCGACGCGTTGAACGAGCTGCTTATCGCGTGCAGCATGCCAAGCAAAATGCTTCTCACCAGGCTCAGCGTGGACAACGAACACATCACCGACATACAGACGGACGGAATAATCTTCAGCACACCCGCAGGGAGCACGGCCTACAATATGTCCGCTGGGGGCGCGATAGTCGCACCGGGAGTACAAGGGCTCAGCCTTACGGCCATCTGCCCTTACAGTTACTTCAAAAGCATAGTGGTCCCGCCGGAGTCAACGGTCACAATCGAGCTATTAAAGCCCAGGAGCAACGCGGTGGCCATAGTTGACGGCAGACATTACATCCCGCTGAAGCCTCTGAGCATCATCGAGGCTACGGTGAGCGAGAACAGGGCCAACTTCATCAGGTTCAAGCCGTTCTATACGCGAATCAGACGACGCATATTCCACCTCAGGACCGAGTGAATGCCTTGATGGCTCTGGTTTTAGATACCAGCTCCTTCATACAGGGGTTTGATAGCAGCGATAATACCACCAAACTGTTCACCACCTACTTCGTTATGGACGAGGTCAAGGACGATATGGCCAAGATACGACTTGAGAACTGGGTCAAGACGGGCAAGATCAAGGTCACCAACCCCAACGACGAATTCCTCCAGAGAGTGTTGAGCACCTCACGAGAGCTGGGAGAGGTGAAAGCCCTCTCAGAAACGGACCATTCGGTCATCGCACTGGCACTTCAGATGAGCACCCAGTATGACACCACCGTTATCTCCGACGACTACTCAGTGCAGAACCTCAGCGACGAGCTGGGCATCAAACACAGGGGCCTGATCACACGGGGAATCAAGAAGAGGTTCCAGTGGGTCCACTACTGCCCCGGCTGTTACAAGTATTTTGACGGTCCACAGAAGGAGCTCGATTGTCCCATATGCGGGACAGAGCTGAAGAGAAAGCCCGGTAAGCGTTCTATGCGTCGAGCCTAGAGACGAACTGGCCCGAGCCTTCCATTGACAGGACCTGGTCGTCCTCCATGACCACCTCTCCCCTGATGATGCTCCTGGTCATCCATCCCTTGACCTTCAACCCGTCGTAGGGCGTCCAGCCGCAGGCGGTGATCTGGTCGTCGTTGGTTATCCTGACCTCCCTGTCCATATCAACGAAAACCATATCCGCGTCGGCACCGGGCTGCAGGATCCCTTTCCTCGGCAGGATACCATAGAGCCTTGCCGGAGTCTCCGCCGCGATGGCTGCCAGCCTCGGCAGCGAGAGCCACCCCTCGTTCACCCCGTTGAGCAGCAGCGGTAAAAATGTCTCCAGCCCCGGCATACCATTAGGTGCCTCGAAGATATCCTCAAGGCCAGCCTCTTTACGATCGATTCCGTATGGCGCGTGGTCAGTGGCAACCGTCTGAATCCTGCCATCTTGAAGCATGCGCCTGATCTCCGCAAGGTCTGATTTACCCCGCGGCGGTGGAGCGAACTTATTCCATGGCCCGTTCCTCTTCACGTCGTCCTCCGTCAGGTAAAGATACTGGGTGCACGTCTCGATGTACGCCTCGACCCCCCGTATCCTCGCCTCGGCTGCGTACCACACTGTCTCCGGTGCTCCCGTGTGGACAATCATCCCCCTGCAGCCGGTAGACTCAAGGTAATCGATCATGCGTTTTCCAGCCTCCACTTCACTGATCTTCGGCCTCCACTCGACGTGCGCAGCGAAGTCCTTCCTGCCCTCGGCCCTGAGCCTCTTCCCGTTGTCCCTGATGATGCTGTCGTTCTCGGCGTGGATGAGGGCGAGGCCGCCAAAGGACGCTATCTCCTTGAACCGCTCGATAACCTCGCCGTCAAAAGTCTGCGGCCATTTGGGGCCCGCGCTGCTGATGAAGAACTTGGAACCAGTTGCCCCTGCGTCCCACATGTTTGTGAGCTCCCCTGGGTACCCACTGGCGCAGCCGGCGTGGATGCAAAAATCAACGTACGCTGCATCCTCCATGGTCTCCCGCTTCAGCTTGTATTCATCGATATTGAAGCAGCCGAATTGTGTGCCGGGCATCTCTAGCATGGTGGTGATGCCGCCCTTTGCCGCTGCCATCATACCCGTTGCGGGTGACTCGGGTGGCAGGAACGTGTGGGCGTGGCCGTCCAGGAAACCAGGGAGAATGTACTGCCCCCGTGCATCAATAACCCTGTCACCGTCAGGGAGGTGAATGTCCCGGGCGATTGCACTGACCTTTCCATCCTTTACCGCTACACCTGCCTCAATGATGCCGCGGGGAGAGACGAGCTTAGCATTCCGTATAACCAAGTCCACTTTCATTGATATCAACGATAGTGGCTTCGTTATGGTATTAAAACTCAGGCTTTCATGTTCTCGCTACTTTCGTTATGCTGTTTTATGAGCATCTCCTTGACCTCTGGGGGAAAGTCCACTTTGAGTCTGTTTTTCAACTCATCATCCAAGTTCTCACCCTTTATGAGCTTGTCAGCGGCCGTTTTCACCGCATCAACGAAGTCCTGGATGATGGGCAGCTCCTTTCCCTGCACCATTAAGACGCTGCTGGGAAGGAAGATATGTGTGGCGTCCCTGAACAGACGCTCTGTGACCTCGAAGGCGCTTGATTCGGGGAACCCGGCAGTGGCGACTATTACCGTTTTTCTCTTTTTCCTGTACCTGCCAGGGTGTTTCGTCTCGCCATTGTTGAGAATGAACTCGGGAAGTGCAAGTGGCAGTGTTCGTTCCCTCAGTCTCTGGAGGTAGTGGATGATGTTGTCATGGTAGACCGGGGTGGCGAACACGGTTATGTCCGAATCCAGAATCGCGGGCAGCGCCCAGTCCATATCATCCCTATGGATACACTTGCCTGGTGTCTTCCACCAGCAGGAAAAGCATCCAGTGCAGCCCTTGATATCCAGTTCTGTGATATAGTGTTTGGTTACCTCGGCACCTGAAGCCTCGGCTGAATCCAGGAACAGATCAAGGAGGTGGGCAGTCATTCCCTGTTGCTTTCTGGGGCTCCCGTTGAAGGCAAGTATCTTCATAATACAACTGAAAGAGTTCAGCATATAAAACGGACTCACAGATGGTGGTCACAGTTTGTTAACCAACGAGTTTTATCGGTAATGAAAGATTGATCAATTTATTAGCCTGCCAACGTTTTTGCTTCCGATCACCATGGCGGACGGGTACGCGATCGAGGCCGAAGGTCTCACAAAGGATTTCGGGAACGTTCAGGCACTTGGGGGCGCGAGTTTCAGGGTCAAGGAGAACGAGATATACGGCCTCATTGGGCACAACGGTGCAGGTAAGACAACCACCTTGAGGATATTGAGCACACTTATCAGCGCGACATCAGGGACCGCCAAGGTCTTTGGCTTCGACGTTGACAAGCAACCGCATAAGGTACGCGAGATACTCAGCTACCTACCTGAGGAGGCCGGAGCCTACGAACAACTCAACGGGATCGAGTTCCTGGAGTTCATGGCGGGGTTCTACGCAAAATCCAAGCCCGAGATGGCCGAGATCGTTGAGCAGGGCAAGATTATCAGCGACCTCGGCGACAGGCTCAATGAGCGGGTCAAGGGTTACAGCAAAGGGATGAAGAGGAGGCTCCTCATAGCCCGCACCCTGATGATGAAGCCAAAACTGGCAATTCTGGACGAGCCAACGAGCGGCCTGGATGTCATCCAGAGTGTCAACGTCAGAAATATGATCAAGCAATACGCAGACCAAGAAGGCGTTTCAATCCTGCTTAGCAGCCACAACATGCTTGAAGTGGAGTACATGTGTCACAAGGTGGCTTTAATCAATCAGGGCATCGTCGTCGCCGAGGGAACACCACGCGGCCTCATCGAGGAGTACGGTAAACAGAACCTGGAAGAGGTTTTCATGGAGGTGACCCATGTTGAATAAACTATGGTCCTTAGTTGTCAAGGAAGTTAAGGAGCTAATCCGTGACCCCAAGATACTCATAGGCGTCATTCTGATGCCCATTATCATATTCCCAATCATGGGAAGCGCAATCCAGGTAAGTCAGGAATCGGTACAGCGCGCAGTTCGAGGCGCAAGCTTCGCAATCTGGACTGACGATGACGGTTCAGTCACAGATGCCCTGATGACCTATCTATATAATGACAATCTTGTCGTTCCCATTGAGGCCACCAATCTTGAGGATGCATTATCTCAGTTCACAGAGACCGACAGCTCATCACTCATCTATATACCGAATGGGTACAACGAAAACGTCACCCTAGGTCAACAAGGGAGACTCAAGATCTACGCCAACCTGAGAAAACTCAACATGGCGGAGACACAGAGCACCGATATAGTCACATCCCTCATCAACGTGTACAACTACTACTTCAGCATCCAAAAAATAGAAAACCTCATCGAGAGCGCCGATGCCGCAGGAACCCCCCTCGGCTACAGAAACCCCATAACCATAGACTATGCCAGCATACTCAAGGGAAACGTACTAGAAATCCCGCCAATGGCGATATTCAGCCTGGTAATGAGCCAGAGCATCATGTTACCCATCATGGTCATGATGATGGTGATGTTCGCCATACAGATGGCAGCAACAAGCATCGCACTTGAGAAGGAACAGAAAACTCTTGAAATTCTCATGACTCTGCCAGTGAGCAGGATGACTATACTGGGAGGAAAGCTAAGCGGGAGCATCGTCATCGCCCTCGCCGGATCAGTCAGCTACCTAATCGGGTTCAGCTCCTACATGAACTCTGCATTCAGCTTCGTGCCAGATGCCCAGAGTATGAGTCTCACGGACGTGAACATGGGAATGACCCCCTTCGGTTTCCTGCTCATAGGGATCGTAATCTTCGTGACGTTAATTGCGGCGTTGGCGATGGCGCTGAGTGTGGCGGTCTTCGCTGACAACGTGAGGAGTGCACAGAGTTTCACTAGTGTCCTCATTACACCCATCATGGTACCAGCGTTGGTCCTCATGTTCAGCGACATCGAGATGTTGCCCCTATCGTTCCAGTACATACTACTAGCTATACCGTACACCCACACGATGATCGCGGCAAAGGCCGCCTTCCTAGGAGAGTACTTTGTAGTCATGAGGAGCATCCTCTTCATCAGCATCTGGACCGTGGCGTTACTCTACATAGCAGCCAGGATATTCAGTACCGAGCGGATAATCACGGCAAGGTTCACTTTCGGGGACATAGGGATGATCTTCAAAAGGAAGAAATGATTCCCCATATTTATTTCAATTAATATTACGTATTTTTATCGTATACCCTTTCGATCTCACTGGATGGCTCGCCTGTGTGTTCCCCTATCTAAACTGTTCCTCTGTTGAATGTGGGCGCTATCTTTCCTTACCAACTTGCCTTAACCTATCAAAGTTTTTAATTCTATCCTCCTATTGATGCCCACTGGTTGTCGAGGCTTTGGAACTGAATTGAGGTTATGTTATGCTGATTCTTAAACTCGGAGGTAGCGTGGTGACGCACAAGGACAAGTACATGTCCGCACACACTGGAAACATTCAACGCTTGGCGATGGAGATAGCCGAGGCAGATACATACCCGATCGTCATAGTCCATGGAGGAGGCAGCTTCGGTCACCCCGTCGCGAAGAAACACGGAATTGCCGACGGATTGGTGGATAAGAGCCAGTTTTTCGGGTTCAGCGAGACCCATCAGGCCATGGTGAAGCTCAACCAGGTAATCGTTGACCTACTGTTAAAGGCGGGTGTCCCTGCATTCGCTATCAGCCCTTCCTCGATGATACGTACAGACAGCAAGAGACTTAACGAGTTGGACATTGGGCTGATCAAGGGTTTCATTGAGCTGGGGCTGGTGCCCGTTCTATACGGAGACGCGGTGCTGGACTCCCAGCAAACCTTTGCTATCCTCTCAGGTGACCAATTGATTGCTAAATTGTCCAACAACCTAGGGGCGGACAGGGTAATCTTCGGCTCTGATGTTGACGGTATCTTCACGGATAATCCAAAACTGAGCCCTGATGCAATGTTAATTGAAACGGTTTCAATCAGTAGCCACGAGGCAAACGTTGGGGCCACTACCCACACCGATGTCACCGGCGGCATGCTGGGCAAGCTCTCGGAGGCAACTGAGGCGGTCAGGGGCGGTGCCGATGTATTAATGGTAAATGCTTTTGTGCCTGGACGGGTCAGGTCGGCCCTCAGAGGGGAAAAGGTAATTGGCACGGTCCTGACTCTATAGTGCCATGAGCGGAATCGAGAAGAGAAAGCTTCGCCACTTGCGTATCAGTCTGGAGGAGGAGGTTGAGACCGATATTTCTACTGGGTTCAAGGACGTTCATCTCATCCACAGGGCGCTCCCTGAGATCGATCTTGACGAGGTCTCGCTGAATGCCTGTTTCCTGGGTAAGAAGCTTGCTGCACCACTTGTTATCAGCGCAATCACGGGTGGTACTGAGGAGGCAAAGATTATCAATGCGGTCCTGGCGGAGGTAGCCGAGGAAAAGCAGATAGGAATCAGCGTCGGCAGCCAGCGAATAGCCGTGGACCAGCCTGAGACCGTTCCCACCTTCAGAGTTGTCAGGGAAAAAGCCCCAACAACTTTCGTCATAGCCAACGTTGGCACCCCCCAGCTCAGCCTGGGATGGGGGACCGAGGAGGTCCAGACATGCATTGACATGGTAGAGGCGGATGCGCTTGCACTTCACATGAATCCCCTCCAGGAAGCGGTGCAGGTGGACGGTGATACAGGTTACAGGGGGGTCTACGCAAAGATCAAGGAGTTATCACGCGAGGTCTCGACACCAATCATCATGAAGGAGACTGGGGCTGGTATCGCGTGGGAGGACGCCGTGAAGATGCAGAAGGCAGGGGCTTCAGGCATTGAGATCAGTGGTGTCGGGGGGACATCATGGTCGGCCGTGGAGTACCACATCGCCAAAGAAGTGGGCAAGAAGGAGATGGAGTACCTTGGTCAGGCACTCTGGAACTGGGGGATACCCACCGCTATAAGTGTTATAGAAACATCAAACAAGACAAACCTTGAGATCATCGCCAGTGGAGGACTCAGGACCGGCGTTGAGGTGGTAAAATCTATCGCCTTGGGGGCAAGTCTGGGGGGCATGGCGAAGCCGTTCTTAGAGAAGGCGGTCGAGGGTAGGGAGGTGCTGTCAGATCATATTGACCACATCCTCAGGGAGATCAAGGTGGTAATGTTCCTTGTGGGCGCCAAGAACGTTCATGAGCTTGGAAATGTGCCTGTTGTGGTCCTTGGCAGGACCGCCGAGTGGCTTAAACGGAGAGGCTTTGATGTCGCTGAGTACGTCACCCGCGTATAGAACAATTTAAGTTCGTTCCATTCGGTCTATCTTTCGACAATGTCCCGCGGAGACGATATCAAACAGAAACTGGTGAATAACGCCGAGCCAGTTGACCGATTCATTCAGAGCATACTGATGTCAAGGGAGCCTGAGAGCCTCTACGAGGCCAGCAGGTATCTCATCTCCGCTGGTGGAAAAAGGCTGAGGCCTTATCTCGTGATTAAATCATGTGAGTCGGTCGGTGGGCTGGCAAAGTACGCGATCCCGTTCGCGGCAAGCCTTGAGATACTTCACAACTTTACTCTGGTGCATGATGATGTCATGGACAACGACGAGCTACGCAGGGGCAAGCCAACGGTTCACACGAAATTCGGTGAACCCATGGCTATCCTGGCGGGTGACCTTCTTTTCGCAAAGGTCTACCAGTCGGTGCTTGACCACGCTCCGGCTCATATGGGATCTGATGAGATCGTTTCGGCTCTCGGCAAGATGACGGACTCCATCATCCTCCTCTGTGAGGGCCAGGCGCTGGACATAAGCTTCCCTCAGGCCATGGATGTGACAGAGAACGACTATCTTCAAATGATCGGCGGCAAGACCAGCGCCCTGTTCATGGCGTGCGCCGAGGTGGGAGCTCTCGCGGGTGGAGCGTCGAAGGCCCAGATAACCGCGTTGGGTAGTTTTGCGTGGGACGCCGGGTTGGCGTTCCAGATAATTGACGATATCTTGGGCATCACTGCGGACGAGTCCAAGCTGGGCAAGCCGGTTGGGAGCGATATCAGGGAGGGAAAGAAGACCCTGATCATGATCCATGCACTGGCAAACGCCGATGAGAGGCAGATGCAAGTTTTATCGAAGGCAGTAGGCGTGGAGGGCGCATCAAAGGCTGGTATCGATGCCGTGGTCAAGACACTTGGTGAGATTGGTTCCATCCAGTACGCAAGAGATGAGGCCGAAAAGTACACAGCGAGCGCCTTTGAGAGCATCAAGGCTATCCCTGAGGGTCCTTCCAAGCAGGATCTCGTTGACCTTGTTAATTATTTCGTCCAGCGCGAGTATTAGAAAGGAATAATAGAGATTCCAATTCTATTCATCGGGACTAACAGTGTCCATGTCTAACGATGATATCAAGGCGGCTACCTCGAAATTTGCCGCCCACAATGCCTCTCAGCACGATGGGAAGGCGCAGCCGGGCTCAGTCATTGGGAAGATTCTGGCCGAATATCCCGAGTTGAAGCCCAGGGTCAAGGAAGTAATGCCCATCATACAGAAAACGATTAGAGAGGTAAACTCGTGGACACAGGAACAGCAGCAGACGTATGTCGAGGATAACAACCCCGAGCTGCTGGAGAAAAAGAAGATCGTGGAGGCCGAAAAAGTTCTCCCGCCACTTGAAAACATAAGCAAATGGCCAATAGTCAAAACCAGGTTCGCGCCAAATCCAGACGGCGCACTACACTTGGGATCAGCTGAGCCTATTATCTTCTGCGACGAGTACGCCAAGATGTACAAAGGCCACTTTATTCTCAGGTTCGAGGACACCAGCGCTGAGGTGAAGCCGCCAATCCTTGAGATGTACGACAAGATCCTTGATGATCTAGGTTGGCTTGGGGTCAAGGTGGACGAGAAATACATCCAGTCTGACCGGATCGAGCTCTACTACGAGTATGCCGAGAAAGTCCTTGCGGACGGCAACGCCTATGTATGCGACTGTGCGGTGGACAAGTTCCGTGAGCTGTACATGGCAAAACAGGCATGCCCGTGCAGGGAGCTACACCCGAAAGAGCAACTCAGGCGCTGGAACATGATGCTTGACGGCACATATGAGAAAGGGGACGCGGTTGTTAGAATCAAGACGGACCTACAGGACCCAAACCCCGCTGTAAGGGACTGGCCCGCGCTGAGAATCAGCACGGCTGTCCACCCGAGGCAGGGCACAAAGTATCGTGTTTGGCCCCTCTACAACTTCAGCTGCGGCCTTGACGACCACCTTATGGGCGTAACCCATATCATCAGAGGCAAGGAGCACGACGTGAACACAACCCGTCAGAGGTGGCTTCAGAAGCACCTTGGATGGCAGTACCCCGAGATCATCAACGTAGGCAGGTTGGGGTTAGAAGCAGGTATCCTGAGCAAGTCCAAGATGCGTGTGGGTATTGAGGACGGCACCTATACAGGATGGGACGACCCGAGGCTCGGGTCACTGGTGGCGCTGAGGAAGAGGGGCATCCAGCCCGAGACCATCAGGGCGACAATGCTCCACGTGGGGCCGAAGCCAGTCAACGTTTCCATCAGCTGGGACAACTTTGCATCCACCAACAGGAAGATCATCGAGAAGACCAGCAACAGGTACGGGTTCATACGTGACCCGGTCGTGCTCAATGTTAGGAGCGTCAAGAAGACGATTGTCGCAAAGCTTCCTGTTCACCCGGATTACCCGGACAGAGGAACAAGGGAATATCCACTTGCTCCTGAAGACGGAGTGGTGAGCCTTGTAATCCCCGGAGCTGACGCGGAAAAGCTCTTAGACGGGATGCTTGTACGCCTCATGGGCATCGCCAACGTTAAAGTTACTGATGTGGGTGACGCGATCACCGCGGAGTTCCATTCACTGGATCACCTGATCGCACGGGAGGAGAAAGCTCCATTCGTAAACTGGCTACCAATAAATGTTGGTGTGAAAGCAAAAGTGGTGATGGCTGATGCATCAGTCGCGGATGGTATCGCCGAGGCATCAG
>Ga0209042_1000391_pt1 | contig 49319 bp, 50 predicted proteins | sample SaaInlV_200m_DNA_6_FD_184649 | JGI IMG/M metagenome (GOLD analysis project Ga0209042, IMG submission 184649) | Marine microbial communities from expanding oxygen minimum zones in the Saanich Inlet - SI037_S2LV_200m_DNA (SPAdes) (version 2) | ecosystem: Environmental > Aquatic > Marine >...
GGTTATCGAGGCAGTCAAGAACAAGGACATCAGGCACTTCTTCCTAGTTGGAGGATGTGACGGGGCCAAGCCCGGCAGGAACTACTATACAGAGTTCGTCGAGAAGGCACCCGCTGACACGGTTATCCTGACCCTGGCCTGTGGAAAGTTCAGGTTCTTTGACAAGGAGCTGGGCGACATCGGCGGTATCCCGAGGCTGCTGGACATCGGTCAGTGCAACGACGCGTACAGTGCCGTCCAGATCGCGGTGGCACTTGCCAACGCTTTCGAATTGGGCGTCAACGAGCTGCCCCTGAGCTTCATACTCAGCTGGTACGAGCAAAAGGCGGTGTCAATACTGCTGACGCTACTGCACCTGGGCATACAGAACATCAGGCTGGGGCCAAGCCTCCCGGCCTTCATCACGCCTAACATCCTCAACGTGCTTGTTGAGAACTTCAACATCGCACCGGTGAGCACGCCAGACGAGGACCTGAAGGCGATCCTGGGCTAAAAGCCCACATAACTAGAGGCGAAAACGATGGAGACAACGAACATGAGCCCCTCGGGGTTTAGGGAAAGAACATATACTGCCGTGAAAAAGGCGCCATGTGCATGTCTCCATCTCAGGCCAACTGAGAGCGATGAACGAGAAAAGGTGAATAAATGAGTTTCATTAGACGACCAAGCGAGAACTACTGCCCCGGAATCGAGGAATACGTACGACCCAGCGTGGACTATGAGGTATGCGAGACATGCGGGGGTAGGGTCGAGGTCTGGAGCGATGAGAACACGGGCGACTGCCTTGACTGCGGCGCAAAGTGGGAAAAAAAGAAAGAGAGCGGGCCATCCTGTTTAGAATACTGTAACTACGCCGACAAGTGCAAGGGCATCATCATGATGAAGCGTGCCCAGATTCCGAAATAATCTCTTTCTAAAAACCGTTAATTTTGAAAAATTATGTGTCGAAGACCATCCTAACATACCAGCCGTCCTCGGTCTCTTTGATTATCATCATGTGGTAGGTGACCGCCTTGACTGCTATGCCCGTCTCGTGGGTGTCCCTGCTGAACCTTTCCCCGATGCATTTTGCAGTTGCCTTGAGGTTCTCGATATCTACTACAAGATCTATCTTCTTTGGGACAAGGAACTCCACGTCGTTGATGTACAGGAACTCGTCCATTATGTTGAACAGGAGGCTCTCAAGATCAGTGCCCGTGGCCTCCAGGGTGAACTCCTCCTTCTCGGCGATTCCCTCCAATGGGGTAATGATCTCGAACATGGCGTATGCTACCTGCGCGAACGCCTCGCCCAGGGTCTTTCCCTTGGCCGCTATTAATAGGTCAGCCGGCGGGCCGTCATCGGGATAGGAATAGCTCATATTATCCATCATACTCCCCGCGTGTTTATGGGTTACTCCCCGATCTCCCCGCCGTGGAACCTGAGCCAGTGAACCTTGATGCCGTTGTTCATGATCTCCTCCTCGCCCCAGAACGAGTAGACGTTACCCCTGCTCATGAACCTGTATTCCATCAGCCCCTCGCTGAACCTCTCCGGTCCCCTATACGGCTTCTTCTTCTCCACTGCCCCCAGGACCTTGGTTAAAAACTTGAAAACATCTTCAGGTGTCCTAGATGTGGCCTTGCCGTAGTAATTCATTGACCAGATGGGGTCTCCCTTCCAATAGACGATCTCCTCGCCGACGAAGGGATTCCCACCGAAGAACCTGTCCCTGAAAACATAATCCTCAGACTCGAAGCGGTACTCCTTTGAGCCATCGTCAAGCTGAACCGGTTCGGTCTCCTCCGAGCCACTGGTGCTCTTCTTGGCTATAACTAGAAAAGTTTCGAGTTCCACCAAATGTAGATAGAACATGGGCTTAAGAAGAGTTGGTTTACTCCCACTCGATGGTGCTCGGCGGCTTGTGGGTTATATCGTAGACGATCCTGGTAACAGATGGTATCTCGTTACCTATCCTGTTGCTGATCTTCTCAAGAACCTCCCACGGAGCGAAGCTAAAATTAGCCGTCATCGCGTCGATGCTCTCCACGATCCTGACCGCAACCGTGTATCCATAAGCTCGCTCGTCTCCCTTGACACCCGTGCTCTTTGTGTCAGTCAACACGGCAAAGTACTGCCACAGCCCCTCGCTGAATTCGTGCTTCTCGATCTCCTCGACGACAATGGCGTCAGCCTGCCTCAGTATCTCCAGCTTCTCCTCGTCAACTGTCCCGACGATACGCACCGCCAGCCCCGGTCCAGGGAACGGCTGTCTCCATACCAGTTCCTTAGGTAATCCTAATCGCTCACCCAGGCCCCTGACCTCGTCCTTGTACAGGTCTCCCAGCGGGTCGATGACCTGATTAAAGTCCATGACATCTGGTAGTCCCCCGACGTTGTGATGCGTTTTGATGGTATCGCTGTTTTTAGTGAGCCCGGACTCGATTCTATCCGGGTAAATAGTGCCCTGGATCAGGTAATCAGCCCCGAACTCCTTTGCCTTCTCCTCGAAGACCCTGATGAACTCCTCGCCAATGATCTTGCGCTTGGTCTCAGGTTCTACAACTCCTTCAAGCCTGTCAAGGAACCTTTTCTGAGCCCTGACGACAACTAGCTGCAGCCCCCTGTCCTTGAACGCGGTCTCGACGTATGCCGACTCGGCCATTCTCATCAGTCCCTGGTCGACGTGTACAGCCATCAGCCTCTCCCCAAGAGCCCTTGCGGCTAACGCCGCCGCTACGCTGCTGTCCACGCCCCCGCTCAGGGCGATGATGGCCTTCCCATCACCGACGATGTCCTTGATACTGTTAACTGCCTCTTCGATCGCATCAAGTGGTCTCCAGTTTGCCTCCGCCTTGCAGACCTTGAGTACAAAGTTTCTCAGCATCTCCATGCCGTGTTTCGTGTGATTGACTTCCGGATGCCACTGGAGCCCCCATATCTGCTTCCCCTCGTGGACCATTGCCGCGACAGGTGCCCTGTCGGTGTGTGCTACCGGAGTCCATCCGTCGGGTGCCTCGAAGACTGTGTCCCCGTGACTCATCCAGACCTGCTCGCGTGCGTCCATCCCCTCAAGGATGCCGAACGATTTGTCGATGTACGCCTGGGTGACACCGTACTCCCTTGCCTTCTCCACCTTGCCCCCGTGCATGCTCGCTAGGAGCTGAAGTCCGTAGCAGAGACCCAGAACCGGGACGTCCATCTCCAGTATCTCAGGGTCAAGCCTGAGCCCGTCCGCCGCCTTGACGCTGCTGGGGCTTCCGCTGAATATGATGCCCTTGAGGTTCATCTCTGAGTCAAGAGCCTTGATGTCCGCCCTCGTTGCGTCGCTGTGAAGAATCTCTGAGTACACGTTCATCTCGCGTACTCGTCTTGCGATGAGGTGGCAGTACTGTCCTCCAAAGTCGAGGATCGCTATTCCGTCCGGTAAATCCTTGGGCGCCATTACAAAGTATGAAAACCTCGATGATTTAACGGTTCTGTTAAAAGAACGACGCAAATGTCACCGAAATTACATGTATCGCTGATGTTTCGTGTCTGCTATAAATCAATATGCTATGAAATCCTGTTTAAATCAAAGATGCAGCGGGAGTCGCCGTCTTTGTAGCAACTTGTCTCCCGAATCGTGAGATCGTTTCCTGTCATCTCCTCCATCGTTCCAACTATGACCCCCTTGATGAAGTAGCACATTGAGTCCCTTCCCGCCTTGCAGTCCTCCCTGAATATGTTCTCCTCTACGTTCAGTGTGAAGCTTCCTTTCTCCCAGTCCATTTTATCGTAGCTGATGGAGCCCCAGCCCAGGTCCCTGACACTTTCAAGGTGATCCCCGATGTTTGCCTCGTGGCCGTTATGGTTCTCACCTGCGTACATTTCGGCAACGGACTGGATCAGGTGTTTGCCATAGGTTCTGCTCATCTGGAAGATCATTGACTCACCGGCTGAGCCAAAGGTGTCCTTGAGGGAATCAATGAGAAGCTCAAAACCAAGTTTATCAAAACAGACCTGTTCCCGATCCATACCCGTGCTGTTGTGTAGCGTTATTTAAACCTCTACAAAAAGTTAGGGGATGTTTGAGAGGAGTTTGTCGATGTCGTCCTTTGTGTTGTAGAAGTGGCTACTTATCCTCATGTGGCCACCGTGTGCCTCCCTCCCGGTCACCTTGATCTTCATGTCCTTGAGCTTGGCGGCCAGTGGCAGCGGATCGTCCTCAAAGTAGCTGACGATGGGCGATGAGGGCGTGTCCGGGGTGTACATCCCCTTTCCCTTCGCAACAAGGCCGTCGTACAGGTAGCCCGCCAGCTCCAGGTTTCTCCTCTCGATATTCTTTGTGCCGATGGCGTTCAGGTAATCGATGGCCTTCTCCAGCGCGAACACCCCCTGGAAGTGGATTGTGCCGTACTCGAACTTCTCGGCCGAGCCCTCGCTGATAGACTCCTCCGGGTTGTCACCCTCAAATATCTGGTTCTTCCACCCAGTCCTGTCGGGTATCAGCTTGTCGATGTTTTCCTCACTGACGTAGAGGAAGGCCAGCCCCGTGGGCCCCATAAGATACTTGTACGGGGCAACGGAGACGAAGTCTACTCCTGGCTTATGGTAGTCCACGTCAAGGGCACCCACCGCCTGCGTGGCGTCAACCAGTACCTTTGCACCGTGCTCGTGTGCCATCTCGGTTAACGCCTTGAGGTCCATTGTGTCCCCGTTGACGAAGCTGACGTGGCTCACCTGGATGAGCTTGGTCCTGTCATCGATCTGTTTCTCGATATCAGCAAGCTCAAAGCGGTAATCCCGTGCCTTGATAACTCTGGCCTCGACGCCGTTCCTGGCCGTTGTGTTGGTATGGAGCGCGTTGTGCTCCCACTCTGGAAACACCACGTTGTCCCCCTTCTCCCAATCCATTCCGTTGACCACGATGTTGAGACCCGAGCCCGTGCACGTGGTGAACGCTATCTCGTTGGTGTTGACCTTGACGAAGTCAGCCACCTTCTCCCTGAGCCTGGTGGCCCTCAATAGCCACTCCTGGAGTATTGTCTTCTCCCCGGGTGGGCTGAAGTTGTACCAGAGGTCAACGTACTCCTCGTACCCCTCCTTTACCTGTCTCGGCATGACGCCTACGAAGGCGTTGTCAAGGTAGACCCACTCCTTCAGTAGCGGGAAATCTGCTCGAATCTTTTTGATATCCATGGTATCACCGTAACGTTACAGGTTACTAGGCGTCCAAATATAACTATAAAACCGATGGTTCCACTCACATGCCCATGTTCAACAGGATTGACCATACAGAGATAATCACACGCGACATGGCAAGGTCCATAAAGTTCTACACCGAGATCCTTGGTTTTGAGCTTACAAGCAATCACAAGATGGACGGGTCAAGGGGCATCACTGAGATATCTTTCCTCAAGCTGGGTGACACCAGCCTTGAGTTGCTGGAGTTCCCTGATGCGGAACCAATCCCATCCAAGCCACAGGTTGGGTACAGGATGATGGCCATCACGGTGGACGACATGCCGTCAGCCATCGCATACCTCAAGGAGAAAGGGGTCACAATCAGCAGGGAGCCCATGAGCCTAGGTGAGAGCTGGAGGGGAGAGTTCCTCGACAACAACGGTATCGCCCTTGAGATCAGGCAGTGGTAGCTCTACCTGCCCATCAAAGTTAATATTCCCCCCTACAACCTTTATTTTGAGTGATTCTAATGAGCGGATTTATCATAGTTCGAGACATAATGGCCAAGAACATCAAGACCGTGAAACCAGACGACTCAGTGCACTCTGCAGTAGTGAAAATGAACAAGTTCGGCATCGGGTCCGTCATCGTTATCAGCAGCGGGAGGCCCATAGGGATAATCACCGAGACAAACGTGATGAGGCGGGTTGTCGAGCAAAGAATGGACCCGGCTACGGTGTGGGCGAAGGATATCATGACAAGCCCCCTTGTGACTATCGACCAGACGGCTGCCGTTGAGGAGGCCGCCAAGATCATGGCGGATAAGAACATCAGCAGGCTTCCAGTCACCAATGGGAGCAAGCTCGTGGGCCTCATCAGCAGCACGGATATCGTGAGGGCGAACCCGACGCAGCTGGGAATCCTCGATGAGCTTTTGAGGCTAAGTTAAAACCTCAAATCTTTGTCCAATCATGGGTTTATTGAATATTATTCCATTTTCACGTGAAAAATATTATACACATTCACCGTACTGTATCTACGGTTTACAATGACAAAAGCAGCATGGGAAAGCGATGCAGTAAGCGAAGACGCATACCATTATGTAGAGTGCAAGAGGGGAAGGGAGTTCATCATCAGGTTGACCACCGGGGCCGACGTATACAAGGCTGTCCAGAAGTTCGCCATTGATAAGGAGATCACCTTCGGCAAGATCCACGCAGCGTTCATGGGTGGTTTCAGTCCAGCAAAGATGTACTTCTGGTGCCCGGACACCGAGAACCCTGAGAACTGGCACATGGAGAAGACTGCCACCTACGACAACCTCAGTATGCTCATCAGTATGAGCGGCATGATCCACACGAGGATCGAGGACGGCAAGGCAACACCGTTCCCAGCAATCCACTACGCAATTGGAGGCGCATGGGATGTACCAACAGTCGGTGGGCACCTGACCGAGGGTTCCATCGTAAAAGGCGTAGTCGAGGTCTTCATCACGGAGATCCTGGGCATCGAGGCTATCCTGCCAGACGGATACGACCCGGCCACCGACAGCGCACCTGAGGAATGGTACAAGGAAGAGTAATTCTTCCAACCTCTTTTTATTTTATAATTTTTAAGCCAGTAGCACCATCTCCAATGGATCAGGCTTGGACAAAGTAGACGTAGTGGTCATCGGCGCTGGCGTTGTCGGACTCGCCATCGGAGCTGCAATAGCGGACAAGGGCAAGGAACTGTACATCCTAGAAAAGGAGGAGGTCTACGGACAGGGCACCAGCAGCAGGAACAGCGAGGTAATCCACGCCGGCATATACTACCCCGCTGGGACACTGAAGGCAGAGCTCTGCGTCAAGGCAAACCCCATGGTCTACGAGATATGCGAAAAACACAACGTTCCTTACAAGCGATGCGGTAAGCTCATCGTGGGCAACGGCGAGGCCGAGGTAGCCCAGCTGGACAGCATCCTTAAGCACGCGAAATCCATCGGCGCAAGGGATCTTGAGATGATCGATACTGAACAGATCAAGAAACTGGAGCCAAACGTCAGGGCGGACCAGGCAATACTTAGCCCCAGCACGGGTATCGTTGACGCCCACGGCCTCATGGACCATTTCCACAGGGAGGCGAGGAGGAAGGCGGGAAGCGACCCGTTGGTGCTTGACACCGAGGTCACAGGGATCGAACCGGTCAAGGACGGGTTTATTGTCAGGATGAACAGCGGCGGCGAGCCGTTCGAGATCGAGTCAAGGGTTGTAATCAACAGCGCTGGCCTGTTCAGCGACAGGGTAGCCGAGATGGCGGGAATTGATATCGACAAGGCTGGATACCGGCTCCACTGGAGCAAGGGCGAGTACTTCAGCCTCACAGGTAAGCCACCGGCATTGATGCTCATCTACCCGCCCCCACCGCAGGACGCGGCCAGCCTGGGCATCCATAGTGTACCCGACCTAACGGGCCGTCTCAGGTTCGGACCCAACGCCTTCTACGTCGACGAGATCAACTACGCCGTCGAGTCCGAGAAGGAGCCGTTCTGGCGGGACATAGTCGAGTACTTCCCCGATGTGAGGATGGATGACCTGCACCCCGATATGACGGGGCTAAGGGCAAAGCTCCAGGGGCCGGGTGACCCCGTAAAGGACTTTGTGATAAGGCACGAGACGGACATGGGACTCCCTGGCTTCATCAACCTCGTTGGAATAGAATCACCGGGCCTGACATCAAGCCCAGTCATCGCTGAGATGGTGGAAAAAATGGTCAGGGATTACCTAGACTGAGTGCAGGGCCCCCGAATATTTCCCATATTAAGAGCAGGTGAGGCAATTTGCACCGCAGGGGGCCGTTTCCTCCTCGACTTTATCATAGCTTATCTTGATCTCGCGAGAGTGGATGCTGTCAATGTACTCAAGGCGGGACTCGGTTCCACCGAACGTGTTCTCAGGTTTACTACCGATATAAACGGACCAGAACTTGGTTTCCTCCGGCACCTTCAGGACGATATAGGCTTCAGCCCCCCTGTTTCCCCAGAAATGGACCTTGGGGGATACCGCGTACTTTTTTCCGACGTTTTCTGCTTCCTAGGCGGATTTAAAACGCATCCATAGGGAAGATATGAGGGTCATGGAAATAGGTTTGATGGGTGGATAGAAAAGATTTAGACTTCCAGGTACATTCTCAAACTGTAGCAGTACCACCGCTTGTACTATTTGACCCACGTAGAGAGTCTTACGCTAGTTGGACAGAAATGAGCCTTTGTTTGCTTCTGTTCAGTGGTTGGCGTACGCTAATCTCCAGTTCACTGAATATTCCTGATATCGTCCCTGGTCAGCAATGTGATCCCGTCCCTGGTACCCAACCAGAGGTAGCCAAGCCCGTCCTCAAGATATACTTTCACTTCGTCATGGCTCAGGCCGTCATCCACGGAAATGACCCTGATCCCGTTGTCGTCGATGAGTGCCATACCCTTGTCCTCAGTTCCCACCCAGAGGGCCTCGCCGGAATCCCTGAAGATTGACCTCACCTTTCCCTCCGGTATACCGTCCTCTGATGTCAACGTGTCCACGATCTCCCATGCATCGCCATCTTTCTGGAACCTCGTCCCGGCTCCAACGTTCATCAACCCAGTACTGGCCCACATAGAGCCGTCGTTGTCCTCATAGAACTGGACAATGTTGTTGTGAACGAGCCCGTTTGCGGTTGAAAAATACTGCCACTCTCCGTTATCCAGTACACTGATGCCTCCTTCCGGCGTCGTGTAGCTGCCGAACCAGATGGCCCCGCCGCTGTGTTGTTTTATGGTGTTGACGTTGTCATTGATGAGGCCGTCCTCGGTCGTTAGTCTACCCCAGCCTGAGCCGTTGTTGAAGTAAGCCCCATGCCATGTCCCAGCCCAGAGTGTTCCCCTGTTATCCCTCATTACCCAGTTAATCCTGTTAGTAACTATATCGTCTTCCTCCGTGTATGTGTACCACCCGTCCTCGGTCCACCTCGTAAGTCCCCTGTCGTGGCCGATCCAGAGCACACCGTCCTCCCACAGCATGTTCCTCGTGTATGTGAGCCGTTGCTCGCACGGGAACTCAACCAGTTCGTGGCTGGACTTGTTGATGCCGATAACCCCGTCTTTACCGCCCACCCAGATAGTGTCCCCGGCGTCCACCATTGACGTCACGTCACTGGGAGGGCGTATAATATCCCACACAGGGGGCTCAATCTCTTTTGAATCGGATTCACCAAGAATAGCCATGGCCCCAAGTAGCAGTACTACAAATCCAATGACGACGATCGGGGTGATGTTTTTACCGGAGCTCAATACGGAGAAAAGTCAACTGTGTGGCTTATCAAGTTAACCAGACAGAGGGAGGTGTCCCTGCGCGGGATTAGACGTATTCCTTACACTCGTAGCAGTACCAGCGTTTGTACTGGTCAATCCATGTAAGCTCGCTGTTGCACTTTGGGCAGTTTGGGCTATTGGGGGCCATGTCTTCCCGAACTGGCGGGGCAACAGTTCTAAACTCAACGACTTCGTCCCCGTCTTCGTCAACTGTTTTCACGCGGTGTCCATGCTGGATTATCTGGTTGAGGTAATATTGTCCCTGCACGGCGTCCGTTTCCAGCTCGACAAGCATCAGGAACGCACCAATCGGCTCCAGTTGGTAATCATTGACGAGTTGAGCCAATGTGTATCCACCATATTTGTTGTCAGAGACTTGCCCCGTCTGGTTGTACTGCACAAAGTCATTGTATATCCCGTGATGGCGCATCAATCTCTCAGCCGCATCCAGTGCATGGCCTCTCTCGAAGCCGTATCTTGCCGTCAACTCGTTTACAAGATAATTATTTTTTTCTCTAGTTGCCATTTTTCTTCCTCCTATTCTCCCGACCACATCTTGTTCAGTTCACCAATCAGCTGGTTTGTGGTATTGTGGCCGAAATTCCGTGAGTCCCTCTCCACGTACTGTTCATTGTACCTGACATAGTCTGAGCCTGAGCGTACATAGTTCGTGTCGTTGTACTCGCACATCTGCTCGTAATCTGTTCCGTTCGGGTCCTGAACCTTCTCCTGATAACCATGCCTTGTTTCGTGTATGAGGGTCCTGATTGCCTCTCTCGGGTCTTTGAAGGCATTTCCTGACGTGTTTATTTTTAGAACGTTTGGATCGTTTGGGTCTCCCTTAGTACCCCTACTCCAGCTTCCTCCAAGACCTGGTTTTTGTTCATTGCTATACAGGTCCAACTTGTAGTCTAGCCCAAGTTTGTCCTTTAGGACATCGCTGATTTTCTCCATGACCTTCCCCTTCTCGTCCGGAGTAAGGTTTTTCCAGTTATCCGGGTGAAGATTGTCAACGTTATCCCTTCCTAAATCCTTGATGCCATCAGTGATATCCGTTATCAGTTTCTGGTCTTTAGGGGGTTCTTGAGTGAATATCCTCACCTTGTCCCCAAGGAGCTTGCTATCCTCTGCGTCGATGATGGTTTTAGTAAGCCCAACCCCTTCTTGGGATTCTGGGCTCCATTTTTTCCCATCTGGTGTTTCCCATTGCCCCTGAGGGTCTTCCTTAAACCGGGTATCAATATCTACCTTACCGTCCTTAGTCCAACTCTTCCAGTCTTTCTGGACGTAACCATCTCCCAAAGGCTTGATCTTGGATAAAACCGGAGGAGAAAACATTCCAGAGATTATTGCGGCTGCGAGAGAAGCTGCTATTGAAGCAGGATATCCCTTACTGATCAACTGGTTGATTAGCCATGGGTTTGATGCAAGGCTACCCCACCCGCCGTTCTCCGGTATTCCCCCGTCGTCGGCGAAGGCCACCGGGGCCATTATCGCGACTGCTGAGATCACTACTATGAGTGTGCATATCACAGCTGTCTGGGGGCCTTTCCTGCTCTGCATGAACATGTAGACCAGCCCAGCGATCGAGAGGAGGGCTATTCCACCGATGACCATGGGGTTTGTGTTGAAGAATGCCATGTACCCGAAGCCGATGCATGCCCCGGTGATCGCTGCAGATGGAATATGTGCGGAGGGTATCTGGGGCTGCTGGTTCCTGTTCACGAGCCCTGATACGTCTTTGAACCCAAGCTGGAGACCCATTATGATGAGACTCTCTTCCTGCGAGATCAAAACCGTGAGCATCATGAGGAACATTGTGATTGAGGTTACCTTGGTCAACACCGTTAGTCCTAGGACGAAGCTTACGGCAAGTCCTCCCATGAGCATGGGCAGGACTGCGAAGCCAATCGATGTCAGGCTCTTGATGATCCAGATTGGGGACGTGGCAATCATCTTGATTGTTTCGCCGATTCCCTTTGACCTGAACATCCCTATGACCCACCAGAACAGGTAAGTTATCATGAAGTAGGCCAGCATCACCTTGGGGCTGTTTGGCTGGCTTGTCAGGAACAGCATAGGGTCAAGCCATGGGTTTCCACCGTCATTCCAGCCGTCGTTTACCCACCCAATCAAATAGAAGTGAATGGCGTTGCTCATTACCGCCGAGACAATCACCGACACAATCATGCCTTTGATGACGCTCGGAATTCCCGAGATGTACGCCTTAATTATCATGCCAATGAATTCGACAAAGCTCTGTGGCCCTCGTTCCTGCTCTACCATATAACCACTTTATTGAACACAGTTGAACAATCATTAAAGTATATTCACCGTTTTGTTATGTGAAAGAAAATTAGCTCTCAGTCTCAAGAAGCCCGTGGCTTAAAACGTAAACAATGTCGGCGTAGTCCAACTCTTTCCTGTCGTGGGTGATGTACAGGACGCCCATCCTTTTTCCCACGGTCCACTCCATGATGACCTCGTGCAGCATGCTCTTGAGTTGGGGGTTCAGGTTCACCAGCGGCTCGTCCATGAGAAGATATTTCCTGTCCGCTAGCAGCCCCCTGACAATGCTCACCCTCCTAGCCTCCCCACCGCTGAGCTCGCTTGGATTTCGGTCAACCAGCATGCTAAGCCCGACGCTCTCCATCAAACCTTTGGCGTTCCCCCTCTCCCTTGTATGGACATAGTCCAGGTTCTCCTGGACCGTCATGTGAGGCCAGAGGGCCGGGACTTGGAAAACTGCGCTGATGTTCCTCCCGGAGGGTCCGATGACTAGCTCAGGGATCGAGGCAGGTATTCCGTCAATTGTCACGATGCCCCTGTCGGCTGTATCCAGCCCTGCGATCACCCTGAGGAGGGTAGTCTTGCCACTACCGCTTGGGCCGACGATTCCAACTGTCTTTCCTGCCTTTATCTCAAGGCTCACGTTGTCAAGCACCTTGATACTGCCATAGCTCTTAGCTACTCCCTCTACCTTGATCATTTCATTTTCCCCTCGCTCAAGTTGTACGCGTAGGCAGCGAGCCCGCTTAGCGTCATCATGACCACGGCCATGACGAGGCACAGTCCCGCGACCTCCTCGCTTCCACCGTAGTGGAGATAATTGAATATCCTTATCGTTAAAGTCTCGCTTCCAGGAGGGACGACTAGGAGGGTTGCCCCCAGCTCCCCAAGGCTGAATGCGAAGAGAATCAGTGCGGCCGCTGTTATTCCTTGCATTTGGAGGGGCAGTTTGACCCTCCACAGCGCATCGTTTTTCCTCACCTCGAAGAGTTCCGCCGCATCGAATAACAATCTGTTCATCTTTCTTTTCTGGGCGTAGACTATGATGGCCGCCAACGATGTGAAACGGGTGACGACGGCAATCACAGGCATCAACATGGTCCCGTAGACCGCTGGTAGCCATGTGTTGTAACCGAGTATTAGGCTGATCCCGACCAGTGATGACGGGAGTGCAAGGGGTAAGGAAAGCAGGAACCACCACTGTGCCCCCTCCTCAAGCTTCTCCATCAACAAGTATCCCAGAGCACCTCCTATGATGGCCCCTGAGATGCTGATAATCAGGGTCGTGACGACATCATCTGAGCCAGCCGTCAAAGCGAACCAAAGACTCTGAGGCGAACCCGTTTCAACAATCAAGCCCCCCACTAGCAGAACGAACTGGGCGACACAAACCAACACCGCTGTCACCTGTGCCCCCTCAAACCACTCAGGCAATCTCCAACCATTGAACCCGCTGAATCTAGCGACGCTGCTGCTCTGAACCGTTGATCGCAGCCCCCTGATGGAAACTGAGAGTAATGCAAAGGTAGCCGCCAGCGTTGGCAGTGAAAGCAACAGGCTGTTCGACGTGCTGTTGGAAGCGCTGAACTCACTGAACACCTCAAGGCTGTAAACGTTGAAGCTGTAGAGCGTCGGGACGCTGAAATCAGTGACCACCAGGATGAACACCAGGCCCAGAACCGTTGATATCGTGGGCATGGCAAGGGGCAGCACGATATCGGTGAAGACCCTGTAATCATCTTTAACGAGTCTCGCCGCCTCAACCGCCTCTGACTCCACTAGCATGAACCCAACCATGGCAAGCCCGACTCCAAGTGGCAGGTATGCCAGCACGTTGACGCAGTAACTCATGAAGAAACCAGAAAGGGGAATACTTGAGCCGTACGCCCCAAGGCTGTCCTTGAGAAACATCATAGTCGTTGACCATGTCAGTGCGTGGATGTACGGGGGAACCGGGGCCGTTAGCATCAATGCCCACCTTGCCTTTCCCCAGAACCCCTCGTTGATTGATAGGAGGTAGCTCCCCGCCAGTACCCCAAGAACCGCCACGGAAAGGGAAACAGAGGCGGCCAACCCGAAGCTGTTCACCAGCAAGGTAAGCCTCCTTCCCACGGGAACCGCCAGCCAGACAATCTCCGGGTCACCCAACGCATCCATGGCTGTTTGCGCTATCGACTGGACTAGGGGCATGAAAAATATAAACAACAAAATGAAAGATGCAACGGACGAGAGATCAGGCCTTTTCCCCGTTGATACGGTTGTCTCCCCCATGTGCTATCGAACAAATATCTCTGCCATGTCCTTTTTGGCTTGTTCGATGAACTCGTAGACCTCGACGTAGTTTACGTCCATCCCCTTGACGCCCGATGCGTCAAAGTACTCCTGATTCACGTTGATATCCCTCAGCGGTAGCTGGAACCAGCCCGAATCAACAAGGTCAGCTACGTTCCTCTCGCTCAGGAGGTAATCAATGAGCATCTTCGCCTCATCTGGATTGGGGCCTTCTTTTACCATCCCCACCGTGTTGGGAATCTTCAACGTGCCCATCTGGCCATAACCCTGGTCGAGGAATACCATCTCAACCGGGCTTCCCCTCTCTATTGCCCCGATGCTGTCGTCCGTATCAGTGAGTCCCATCTCAATCATTCCCTGGGCAACCCTGTCCCTGACAACCCCGTTCCCGTCGAGGACCAAGACTCCCACCTCTTTCAAGTCCATCAAGAACTGCTCAGCATCCTCAAGCCCTAATTCTGCGTAAAGGGCTGCGACATGGGTCGCGGTTGTCCCGAACACAGGGTAGGCTATGCCAACGCTGTAACCGTTCTCAATGTACCCTACAAGGTCAAAGATTGATTCAGGATAGTCCTCGGGCGAAACCATATCTGTATTGACTAACAACACTCTTGCTCTTCCCCCGAACCCCGTCCAGTACCCATCCATATCTATGTAGGCGGAAGGGATACCGTTCGCCTCGGGTGAGCTGTACGGGGTCAGCACGCCCTCTTCTTTGAGTAGGATGGTCTGGGCGATCTCACCGTTCCACCAGACATCAGCGAGGGGATTCCCCTTCTCTGCGATCAGCCTGTTGACGAGACCTGTTGTCTTCGCCGCCTCAACATCGTAGACGGCCTTGACCTTAATTCCTGTGATGGCCTCAAAATTCTCCAGAACCGGCTCCGAGTATATCTGGTCAACTGAGGTGTAGATGACAACCTCGCTCTGGTTGGTTGTCGAGTTTATGTATACACCCGTGACGATGATAATCACCATAACAAACGCGATGACCTTGGAGTTTTGCCTGATATTCACATACCAATAGCCATGATTACCGTATTTCTATCTTAGGAAATGACAAGTTAACCAGGGCTGAGCTGGCCACTGTTACTCCCGCGATTACTAAGAACGCGAGTCTGTAGCCGCTTGAATCGATCAAGGCTCCTACGACCGAGGTCGATACAGCCCCGACGAGGTTGCCGAACATGGTGACAACTCCCAGCCCAACGGGTTTCAGGTTGGATGGCAGCGATCCGGTTGTTGAGGAGTATATTATCGGTGAATAGCTGTACAGGGCCAGGCCGAGGATGATTAGGTTCAACCCGACCCAATACCCACCGGGGCCCATCACCAGCCCCGCGAGAAATACGGAACTCAACGCAGATGCCCCCGAGATGGACGCCTTTGGCCCAATCCGCTCAAGGATGAAGCCACTTCCCATCTTGGCGAATATCCCCGCGAAAGGCAGTACCATGGCGAGGTATCCCGCTGATGCCACCGTCATGTCCCTGAACTCGACGAGGAATGACGGCATGAACGTGAACGTTGTCCGCAGGACAAGGTTGTAAGTGGCGTGGCTCAGGGCAAGTGGGATCAGGACGCGTGTGTACTCCCTCAGATTTCCGTCTGATGTCTCCGCATCATCAACGCTTTCCTCCTCCGGCTTCATCAGGACCAAGGTCACGGCTGCCAGGATGAATGCGGGTATTGATAACGCGATGAATGCCACTCTCCAGCCCCAGGTTGACAGGATGCTGACCGCGACCGGGAACGCTAGCGTGTTTCCAACGTTCGCACCTGACTCGTTGAACCCTATCGCCCTGCCCTGCTTGGAGCCGAAGCGGTCGCTGAGCAGGGCATTGGCTACTGGCAGGTGGACCCCCTGGAAGAGGCCCACAAGGAACCTGAGGATGAACACGTGGGTGTAGCCCTGGGCGGAGCTTATGAGAAGTGTTGACGCGCCGTAGCCGACCATACTGCCAGCCAGCACCCTCTTTGCACCGAAACGCCTGCTAAGCCCTCCCGCAGGGACCTTGCTGATAATGTAACCAATGAGGTACGCAGTCTCAAGTAGCCCGCTCTGGGCGTGCGTCAGTCCCATCTCCACGGTTAGTACCGGTAGGACAGGCGGCAAGACAGAGCGGGCCAAGTATATGCTGATCCAACCCATCCAAGTGATCAGTAAAACGGTGTAGTTGTAGCTCCACCACTTGGGCCTGGGCATCATAGAGGAGAGAAGGGGCTTGAAGGATAGTTATCTCCTTCGCTGCTAGCTGGTCTTCTTGACCAGTTCCCTGACCTTCTTCTTGGCTCCTTCCATGGTGTCCACGCCGTGGGAGTAGATGAGGTGGTCAAAATCGTAATCAAGAAGCCGCCTAATCTCCCGCGTCGCCTCTTCCACATCAAGGCAGTACCTCTCCGGTGGCGGGGTAATCACTCCCGGCACATCGGCGCGGATCGTGTCCCCCGCTATGATCAGCTTTTGATTCCTCAGGTAGAAGCAGCTGTTCCCTTCGCTGTGACCTGGGACATGGATTACCTCAATCCCACCGCAATAGGGCAGCACCTCGTGGTCCTCCAAGCCCTCGACCTTCACGCCCTGGGCCACCTCAATCAGTGGGGCCTCAAATTTCTGTGCCTTTATGGGGGCACCTGTCAGCTCAACAAGCTCTGGGAGGTTGTTGATATGATCCGGGTGCTTATGGGTGACGAGGATGAGGTCAACGTCCTTCCAACCCTTACCGATGGACTCCAGCTCCCTTCCTATCCCCTTGACATGCTCTCCCGTCATGCCGCCGTCAATTAGAATTGTCTTCTCGCAATCAAGTATCCAGCTCTCCAGGCTGTGGTTCTTGTCCGCGCTGTGGTCGATTCCGTAAACTCCTTCCAGTATCTTTACCATCTAAAACACTGGACTATTTTCCCCATCTACACTATTAACGGAATCGAGTGAGCAACGATGCCACCCCGTCCCAATCGTTCCCCCTAATTATTTATTTCCCAGAATTTGGGACCACTGATACCAAGCCTATGAGCCCGGAAAAAAATATTTTTTGCGTGTGTATCCGTGGTAGGACCAAAGGATTCCCCGTTGGCGTTTCGTCCCAAATTGCCCCTGAACAAAACCCAGAATAACAACCTGTAGGTACCATAAAAGTGGCGCCGGGAAAGGGATTCGAACCCTTGAGTCCTCACGGACACCAGCTTTCCAGGCTGGCGCTCTACCAGGCTAAGCGACCCCGGCAACCAACCATAAACCAGCCTACCCCGAATTTAAATGATCACATAATCCACACAGCTTATTACGAGCCAAATACAAGATACCGAGATTGAAAATGAATGTAAGCTGGAACGACCGACTTCAGAAGACACTTGAACAGCTTGAAAACCTGAAGAGCCAGAGAGACCTGGACAGGCTAGACCTGGTCAAAAACATGCGGTTTAGCTTCGGAGCCCTCAGCCAGAGCCTTGGAGGCTGGATGCAGTGGGTCAACAGCCCTGAGGTCATGAGCCAGTTCACACAGGAGGAGATGCTTGAGATGAGCGACCAGCTCATAGACATGGTCACAAAGTTCGTGGAGTACGACCAGGAGATCACGGACAGCGGACTCCAGAAAGGGCTGGGCAAGCAGCGCGAGGAAGAGCCCAACAAGTTCGTCATTTAGTGACAGTTTTTTTCACCAGCTTCTATTTCACGACATTAAATAACCTTCCTTCCAAACTGATTCTATGAAATACTATATCGGGGAGGAGGCGGTTGACCTCAAGGCCGCTCTTGACAAGGAAATTCTCTCATGGGAGGGAGTCGAGGAGCGGAAGATGATGGGATGCCCCTGTTATTTGGTTGGTAGAAAGATGTTCGCCCTCGTCGTCACCAAGGGTGCCGTGATAACCAAGCTCGACGACGAGTCAAAGGAGGCTCTATCAGGCGTTCACGACTGGAAACCATTTGAGGCCCACAAAACGATAAAGAAATGGGCTCACCTGGAGCTGGAGCCCGATGAAGTGTCCTCAATCCTGCCCTTTATCAAGAAAAGCTACGAGGCATCAAAACTGGAAGCAGGTATCTAGTCCCAAAGTGCCAGAAAACTATGAGCGGAACTCCGCAACATCGTCAACGGGGAGTCTCGGTGGCCCCGCCTTACCCGCCATCTTGGAGGAAGGATACCCCAGCCCAACGGCGGCGATGAGATCCATCTCCTCCTTGCCGTACATCTTCTTGTACTCGTTAGCCGCTACGCGGACCGCTGCAACCCAGAGGGAGCCTAGCCCTATACCGTGAGCCTTGAGCATCATGGTCTGGATGCAGGCACCGATGCTCTGTGGGCTTGTCCATGTCTTGTTCTTGTCCCAGACAACAACAATGGCCGAGCCCTTCTCGAGGCTCAAAGCGCTCCACTTGAAGATACCCAGTGACCGCTCCGTGAAATCATCCTTCTTCGCCTCGATCTGGTCACGCATGACATTGATGAACTCTGTCATTGGATCACCTGTCAGAACGGTGAAACGCCAAGGTTGGCTGTTTGTGCCGCTGGGTGCCCAGATAGAGTAATCGAGGATCTCCCTGATCTGCTCCTCCGTAATCTTCTGCTCCTTATCATAGCTGCGGCAGCTGCGCCTCTCCATTATTGCCCTATCAAGTTCCAATATAATCGGGCAAGAGGGATAGGTGGTCAGATATATGTTATTCGATGAACTCGGCGACCTCGTCAAGGGATTTCTTCTTAGGGACCTTTCCCACAGTGTCCGGATACCCAATAGAGATAGCTCCTGACAGCTTCCAGTTTTTCCCAAAGTACTCAATGGTCTCTGGATACGCGTAGAACACGTCACCTATCCAGAGGCTGCCTAAACCGAGATCATATGCCCGCAGGCAAATGTTCTGCATTGCGGCGGCTACACTGTGCTCCTCACTCGGCCAACCATATTCGTTTGTGTTCCAGACGATCACCAAAACAGGAGCCTCCTCCATGATCGCAAGAGTCCCGGGGGCTGACCCCGCCTCGTTCCTCCCGTGTTTCTTGATGAAACCGTCCAATGTATCCCTAAACATCGAGTTATAATCATCCTTCGCCTTCCGAGTAAGAACCGTGAACCTCCACTGGTGGCCGTTCTTGGCGCTTGGCGCCCAGTTACCCGCCTCAAGAATGTCGACAAGCAGTTCCTTCGCCACAGAGTCAGGTTTGAACTTCCTGATGCTCCTGCGTCCCTTTATCGCCTCACTTAGCTCCATAACGAATCTATTAAGCAGGTGAGAGATCCTTAGATAAACCTGAGGGATATTATTGAAGGTGTTAGGTGTAGGTGATAACTGCATAGACGACTACGCGGAGCTTGGGAAAAAATACCCAGGCGGGAACGCACTTAACATCGCCATCTATGCGTCAAGATACCCGGGCGTTGAGGCGGACTACCTAGGGGTTGTTGGCACAGACGAGAACGGGGAATATCTGCTTGATGAGATAAAGAAGCAGGGACTCGCAACCGACAAGATAATCGTCAAAGAAGGTGAGAACGCCGTCACGAGGATACTCATTCGCGACGGTGACCGGGTTTTCGATGACTATTCCGAGGGCGTGCAGAAAAACGCGGTTCTACTCTTAGAAACAATTCCACAAGAGTTCGATCTCGTTCACTTCGTCGTCTGGGGGTTTGGCAGGGAACACGTTCCATCGATAAAAGGATCTGTTTTGAGCTGTGATTTCAGCTCCAAGCTAGACGACGAAAGAACTGGGATCATGCGATACCTTGACTACAGCTTCTTCTCGGGGGGTCACCTCATCAGGGAGGATGCTGACCCCGTCGAGAAGGTAAAGGAACTCAAGAATAGAACCCGCGGGGTCGTTGTAATGACCCTTGGTGAGCACGGGTCAATAGCCTACGATGGGGCGCAGATCTTCAGGGGAGAGGCACTGCCAGTCGATGTGGTTGACACGCTGGGGGCCGGGGACGCATACATCGCGGCCTTCTTGGTATCGAGGCTCAAAGGAAAAACGATTCAAGATTCAATAGCCACCGGGCACATCGCGGCAAGAGATATCTGCAAGAGATTGGGAGCCTGGGGCGGACCGGATTAGAACTTGTACAGGTGGTAGTACCGCCAGGCGTTCATGTCCCTGTTCTTGGCCAGGCTCAGGTAGTAGCTAAACCATTCAAGCTCGATGAATAGCGTGAAAGGCGTTTCCAGGTTACTCGGGTCATTGGCTAGACCACCGAACTCGATGCACTCGACACCGTTTCCTTTAGCCCATTCAAGTATCTTCTCACTTACCGGGTATTCCACGGCTCCTCTAAGGAAAAGCGCAGCAGACCCTGGGGTGAAGACCTCTATCGAACCGTGCCCGAACTCGCTGTAGTTTATGTGCGTCGCGTGTACCCAGCACATCTCCATCAGGGTGCAGACGGCGAACTGGTACGTGAGACCATAGTTTATCCCGCCACCCAGGACGAACATCTCAGTCTGTTCCTTCATGGCTAGGCCCTGCTTTTTCGCCCTCTTCTTGGCCAATTGGATCATGGGCAACAGTTTGTCTAGGAGGTTATCGATGGTCGCGATCATCTCATCGCCTATTACATAGCCCTTCTCCCTGCAGATAGAACCGAAAATGTAGTACATGCTGGCCAGCTTGCCGAAGGTCACACCCGGAGCGTCCCAGCCGTACGGATGATCGACCTCATCGTTGATTAGGGACTCCGTTTTCTGGGTCAGGCCCACCGTCGCCCCTCCTTGCCCCTTGAACCACCTCATGGCCTCCAAGACCTCTGCCGTCTTCCCCGACTGGCTGATGAAGACTCCTGCGGCCTTCTCGTCAACTGCTATCGGCTTCCTCTCCAAGAAATCCAATGAGCTGAAGTTTAACACAGGGATCTTGGTGTACTTCTCCGCGATGTAGCGCAGGGGGAACTGGACGCTATAACTGCCCCCGCTCCCAACCATGTAGAAACGCTCGTGACCTGAGATCTTTCTACCAAGATCAATGAGATAGTCCTTCTTGGACTGCACTGATTTGATTGTCTTCTCTGTAACATCTGGCTGAAGCCAGTAAGGTGCGTAATTTTCCTCAGTCAGATACTTGATTGGCTCAGACATGGGCATCACTGTTGCCCAGAAAATTATTGATACGATATTAAAAGAGTTGGACGAGTTAGAGCTCTAGCTTGAGGGCTTCCTTGAGGCCCTTGTAGCGGTTCCTGATGGTGACCTCGGTTACACCCGCTGCGTCCGCGATCATCTTCTGTGTCCGCTTCTCGTCGTTCATCACGCACGCGATGTAGAGCGCCGCTGCTGCCAAGCCCATCGGGTCCTTGCCTGCAGTTGTCTTAAGCTCCTCCGCCTTTCTGAGAATGTTTACTGCCGCCTGCTGTGTGTTCTCGCTGATATCGACCTTTGCCGCGATCTTTGGGACACGATACTGTGCCTTGGGGATCGGCATACTCATCTTCAGTTCCCTGAGGAGTAGTCTGTAGCACCTTGCAAGGTCCTTCTTCTCGATTGTGCTGTGCTCACTTAGCTCACGCAGGGTCCTTGGGGTACCTGTTACCCTGCAAGCCGCGTATAGGCTTGCTGCCGCGATGGCGCTGATGCTCCTGCCCCGTACAAGTCCCTTCTCAAGGGCCTTCCTGTAGATGACAGCTGCCCTCTCTTTTACGGACTTAGGGATGTGTAACTTGTCCGTTAGCCTGCTGAGCTCTGTCATGGCGTGACTCAGGTTCCTGTCCACGCTGCTCTGGTAGCTTGACCTGATGTGCCATTTCTTGAGCCTAAGCATCTGGAACATGGTCTTCGTGGGGATGGTCCTGCCAAAGGCGTCCTTGCCCACCTGACCTATCATCGTGCTGAGTCCCTTGTCATGAACGCTAAAGCTTAGTGGCATACCTACACGGCTGCGTGACTCACGTTCATCCTGGCTGAATGCCCGCCATTCGGGGCCTTCATTGATCATGCTGTCGGCCATTACAAGGCCACAAGTTCCACATATTCGCTCACCAGACTTGCCGTCGATAATAATCGACTTGCTCCCGCATTCGGGACACGTGTCGGTGTTGGACTCTAATTTTGATGTTCTTTGCATTTATTTCACCGTTTGTGAGTCACGGGAATCAGCTCATTCCTTTTGGAATAGGTTTCCGCGTGAAGGGTAGCGATACAGCTACAATCACGTATATATAGCATTCGGTTATACTTACTATAGTTTCTATATCGAATGCCGTAATTGCTAGTATATAATGGGATTAATCGATACCTATTATCCAGATTTCAGGCGTTTTTTATATATAAATGAATTGCGGACCCCTTTTTTCACGAATATAAGCCTTTTCTTTATTTCTGGCATAATAAAATGCAGGTTAAGAGTGCACGGAGGCGGCTTCATGATCGCTACGAATCTCCCCCGCGCGTGCCGGGAGCCAATTTGGCCAAATATGCTTGTTTTTGAAGGGTCATCCGCACACGCGCAGGTGGGTAGAAGGGTATCCTCCTCTAATCTTGTTCACGTGAGTGGGTATTTCGCCAAAATAATATTTTGATCGAATAGTAGGTAACCTACTATACGGGAAAAAAATTTATTCCAGGCCGCACGCCTCGTTGATTGCCGCCACGAGGAGGCTGTTGTTGGGAGGGCAGCCCTGGGCGTAGCACCCCTTGCCCCTGTTCCTCTCCTGGCAGATACCAAGGATGACGGGCCGGTTGAGTAACCTCTCGGGCACCTCAGCGTGTTTCCCCACGACGATGGTCAGGTCTTTGATCCCGCCCATCAGATCCTTCTGCTCAAGGTCGTAAAAGACGCTGTGGATGGTGCCGTGGCACGCACTGCACGCCCCTTTGGTTATGACAGTGACGCCCTCGGCGAAATTGAGGCCGGTGGGTGCCCTCTCGAACCTGTAAGTGAAGGCATTGATTGGCTCCCCAATGACCTCCGGCTCCTCGTCGAGGTCGGTTAGGCCGGCCTCGGCCGCCTGTACGAGGTAGTCAAGCTCGGTGAGTTCAAACCCCATTATTCTTGACGCCACCTTGTCCAGGGCGTAGATGTCCGCGCTTGAGATGATTGTGTTGAGCTCCACCTTGGGGCCGACGGCGGGGCCTAGCCCCTCCATGGCGACGATGGCGTCAAGGACGGTTAGGTCCACGGGCACGGCCTTGTTGAGGTCGAGTACCCCCTTGACGACGCCTTTTTTATGGAAGTCCCTCTTGGAGTACTTGGGGATCACGCCCTTCATGTTCTTAATCCCTAGGGTCACGTCCAGCTGGTCATGGGTCTTCATGAGGGGCATGTTGATGCGCACGTCGGCGTCCATGAACGCTTTAGAGATTTCTAGTTCATCGATTAGCAGTGGGTCGGGTACCTTGACCTTGGTTAGCGGGGTCGTGTCAACATCGACCATCTCCGCACCGAGCTCCTCGGCAACCGCCTTGACGCCGCTCAACTCGAACGCTTCGCTTGTCTTGGAGGCATAGTCAGCGCCCTCGACGACAAGGACTCTTGATGCCCCAGCCTCTTGGCACAGTTTGATGACTGCCCCGACGACGCGTTTGTCAGTGGTCACACCGGGTCCGGACAGCTTTCCAGTCACGATGTTTGGCTTCAGGGCGACGATGTCACCTTTCTTAACAAATGTCTTGATTCCACCGAGCAGATCAATCGACTCCTTGACTAAATCAAAGACTTCTATGTCCGACGGTTTTCTTTTTCTCCTGACGACTGAAACTTTGCTCATAATAACTCTAGCCGCAAGTTTGGTTAATAAACAATTTAGTTAAATACAAATCAGTGAACGAGGACGAATAACCATGAGCACAGGTGAGGTCCGTTTCATAGGCTCCGTCACAGATGTAGACGGAGATATCTCAGTTATCACAATTGATGAAAAGTATTTTCGCGGTCTTGACAAACTGGACTCGTACAGCGAAATGGATGTTCTCTTCTGGTTCCACGAGAGGGATGACGTTAATCACAGGAACGTGTTGACGGTGGTCCCGAGGAGGCATGGCGAGACCGAGCCGAGGGGAGTCTTCGCGTCCCATAGCCCTTCAAGGCCGAACCCCATTGGGTTAACTCGTGTTGAGATCATCTCCGTTGACGGATGCCGTGTGACTGTGAGGGGCTTTGACGCCTTCGAGGGATCTCCCATTGTTGACATGAAAACCGTGCGCGCTCATAAACTATAATAAAGCTCTGAGCCGCTAAGTCAACAACATGAAAATTGGGATTCTTACAGGTGGAGGCGACTGCCCAGGGCTAAACGCTGTCATAAGAGGAGCTACCGTGCGCCTCCAGAAAGACGGACATGATGTAGTTGGTTTGCGAGACGGATGGAAGGGGTTGCTAACAGCAGACCAAATGCCTCTTACCAGAGCAGACGTTGAGGACATCCACCGCGAGGGGGGTACAATGCTCGGTACTTCTAGGACCAACGTGTACGCCACGCCTGAGGGGCCGGAAATTGCCGAGAAACAGTTCAAAGCTATGGGTCTTGACGCGTTGATAGCCATCGGTGGGGAGGACACACTTGGTGTCGCCACCAAGCTGACAGCCAAAGGTCTTCCTGTAGTCGGTGTCCCCAAAACCATTGATAACGACCTGTCCGAGACCGATGACACAGTCGGATTCGACACGAGTATAAACATCATCGCTGAGGAGCTGGACCGGCTTCATACCACGGCAAAATCCCATCACCGGGTCATCATTGCCGAGATAATGGGAAGGCACGCCGGCTGGATGACGCTCTACGGAGGAATCGCCGGAGGCGCCCACGTGATACTAATCCCAGAGGAACAGATGAGCCTAGAAGAATTGACATCAATCCTAGAAACCCAGTATGAAAGAAACGGATATGCAATTATTGCCGCCTCCGAGGGCTTCAAACTCATCGTCGAGGAGGATGAAAAAGAAATCTACCAAGACAACGAGGTTGACAGCTTCGGCCACGCAAGGCTGGGGGGAGTCGGAAAACAGCTTGAGAACCTGCTCAAGGAGCACACCGACCTCCAGGTACGGTCAACAGTGCTCGGTTACATACAGAGGGGAGGCAGGCCCTCCGCCCGTGACCGGGTTAATGGAACAAGGCTCGGAGTGCTAGGAGCCGAGATGGTGCTGAATGAGTTCTTCGGTTACATGGCGTCCATAAGGGGCACGGAGGTTCTCCCTGTGCCAATCGAGAAAGCAACTGGAAAACTGAAGACGGTTGACCCCGAAAAGTACAGGGTCGCAAAAATCTTCTTTACATAAACCCTGATTCCATCCCTAATTTCTACTGTTTTGGAACTCAGGTTGAATAAGGGAACTAAATGTCCTTTTTAAATCGGGACCATATGATTGAACTACACGGAAGCACTCGACTGGGTCGTCAATGTAGAGAGGTTCGGACCTGAACGAACAATTGAGCCAACATATCACCTCCTCGACCTGCTAGGAAACCCACAGCGCGCGCTTAGCACAGTTTAAGTAATTCTTCTGTCTTTTTGGAGATGCACCGCATGGCAAACTGGGGATGAACTTTGAACTACGATGAAGCTCTGGAATGGCTTTTCAACGTCAGGCGATTCGGACCTGAACGGACACTTGGACCCACTTTCCACCTCCTCGAATTGATGGGCAACCCCCAAGAGAGATACGGAACAATCCTTGTTGGCGGAACAAACGGGAAGGGGTCAACATCGGCCATAATAGCGTCGGTCCTACAGGCAGCAGGTTACAAGGTGGGTCTCTACACGTCCCCGCACCTTGAGGATTTCAGGGAGAGGATCAAGGTAGACGGTGAGATGATTCCCGTAGAGGACTTGACCAGGCTCCTCAACGATATCGAGGCACTATTCAACAGGATGCTTGGCTATACAGAGCGGATGCCCCTCCGGTTTTTCGACATAGTTACCGCTGTCTGCTTCAAGTACTTCCAGGAGCAGGGCGTTGATTACGGCGTCATAGAGGTGGGTCTGGGAGGAAGGCTTGACGCAACGAACACCCTCAACCCCCTCGTCAGCGTCATCACAAACATCGGATTCGAGCACGTGAACATCCTCGGCCCGTCACTGGAAGACATCGCATTCGAGAAAGGGGGTATAATCAAACCCGATAATGTGCTGGTCACTGCCGAGGAACGCGACAATGTATTCAACGTGTTCAAGGAGAAAGCCGATGCGATAGGGACAAGGATCGTTAGAATAACGGAGAGCACCCGCTCCAAAAAAATGAGTGTATCTCCCGAGGGCCAAGTCTTCTACCTGGTCACCGAGAACGCGCAGTACAATGATCTCGTGGTTCCTCTCTTCGGCGACCACCAGATAATAAATGCCGCAACCGCCGTTTCCACCATCGAGGTACTTAATGGAAAAGGCATCGACATTGCAGAGGAGGATGTGAGAAAGGGGCTACGAGATGTCTACTGGCCCGCTCGGCTTGAGGTTGTAAGTAAGAACCCCCTAGTGGTACTTGATTGCGCGAAGGACGCCGAGGCAACCGAGGCTGTGAGGAAGACAATCCAATCCGATTTCACCTATGACCGCATGGTCGCTGTGGTAAGCATGTCCTCAGACAAGAACATCGAGGGCATGATCGAGAACATCGCCCAGGTGGCGGACCATTTCATAATCACAAAGCACAGCGTCAGTGGGCGGGCGGCGGAGCCAGAGGTGCTGATAAAGGAGATAAAAAAGACCGGGACTCCGTTCCAGGTACAGGTTGACAGTGCCAAGGCGTTTGAAACGGCTCTATACACGGCGGACGTGGGCGATATGGTCCTTGTCATCGGGTCCGTGTACCTTGCAGGAGATGCCCGTGCCCACTTTGCAACTCGATCAGCGTTCTGACCTTATCTACAAGCCTGTCGGCGTCCATGTCTATTAGCCGCCTGACTTCCGTGACTCTGCCACTTTTTTTCGTGAAACCACCCGACGGTTATTCAGAATGCTCCCCGTTTTCTCGGCCATACTTATCAAACCCCCCTCCAGCGGCACTTGAGCCCGCCTAGTCCCATGGGTCCATGAACCCACCTATCTTGATATTGTAGTCAATGGAGGTAAATGGTACCCCACAAAACGCTGCCAGGACAAGACTGTGTAGACTCACCTCACCACAAGGGCTGACTCGCTTATCAGTCTCAGTGCCTTCTCGGGGAAGCCTGGCCTGGATGTCACATGTGCATCCCGCTTCATCTGGGTCCTGAACCCCTACAGCCACCTATCCTCCATGTTGCTGATAATCATCAGGCTCCAGAGCGTCGTGTGCGGCTCGTTTGCATGGCAGATACTGCAACTGCGCATGGACGTGACTGTGCTCAGAACCGGAAAGCCGCGAACCAGGCGAGGGCGCTGGAAACGTTTTCAAGGAGAAGAGGCAATAGGATTCACCATCAGGTGTACTCATTGTTCGATGACGCGTTGCTAACGATACAGACCGAGGGTTACAGGTTCGGAGTGGCTGCCCTAGCTATAATTATCATCTACTTCATATACAAGACCAGCCTGCGCTTGCTCAAACAGAGGGGTGAAGACCTGGGCCTTGAGCCCCACGTGATAAACGCGTTGAGGCTCATCGTCAGGGTGGTGTCGATCATCGTGTCAAGCACCGCCATCCTCACCATCTTCGACCTGCCCGCAGATCTCTTCGTCGGAACATCCGCGCTGCTGGGCGCGGCGTTGGGTTTTGGGTCCAGCCAGACCATCAACAACGTGGTGGCCGGGTTCTACGTGCTCCTGTCCCAGCCCTTCAAGGTTGAGGACTATGTCATAATCGGGAACCTGGAGGGCCAGGTGGAGGAGATAGCTATCAACTATACCAACTTGTACACCCCAACGTTCAATCTCCTAAAGGTGCCCAACACCCAGGTGATGAACAGCAGGATACTAAACCTCACCCATGATGGAGTCATCAAGTACACGTTCAATATCGGGTTCAGCCACGAGTTCAGCGACGAGGACGTGATGAAGAAGATCATAGAGCCCGCCTTCAAGGAGTTCTGCGATGATTGCGGAATTGATGATATAAGATGCCCAGAGGCGTACCTGGAAAAGGCCAACAGGATCGAGAAGGTCTACCTCATCAGGCTATTTATCCCCAAGGGGGAGGCGGGTGTACTGTACAGGCTACAGCCACAGCTCATACATCTCATCATGAAGAACTTTGACGACCTCAAGAACTCAAAGTAATCTGCCCTCGAAAATTTCTTATTCCTTGCGGCTTACCCTAATCGAATATTCTGGTGAATCGATATGGCTAAACCAATTTGGATATCAAGAGACTATCAAGCATGCAGCGGATGCAGGCGATGCGAGCTCGCATGCAGCATCCACCACGATGGCTGGATGTGGCCAGAGGCCAGCAGGGTCCGCGTCTTCATGCCCTTCCCGGGTGTTGAGGTGCCGCATCTGTGCGCCCAGTGCCAGGACTACCCGTGCGTTGAGGTATGTCCGGTAGACGCGCTATCAACTGACTCAATCGGGGCAGTGATAGTGGACCGTGAGGCTTGTACTAGCTGCGGCCTGTGCATCAAAGCGTGCCCAGGTCAGGTGCCCACCCTCCACCCGGAGGACAACAAAGCAAACATCTGTGACCTCTGCGGAGGAGACCCAAAATGCGTCGACGTATGCGTCGAGGCGGGGTATAATGCACTGACCATCGTCAACGAGGGTCCTAGCATCCACAGGAAGCTCTACAGCAGGCACCCAGTGGAGACCGCGAAAGACCTAGCAGTGAAAATGTTTGGTGAGAAAGGTGAGGAGGTAATAGAATGAGCCCGGGTGGATACGCAGGAAAATGGCTAGAGGTAGACCTGACGACAGGAAAGATGGCGGACATCACGTTCCCGGACGAAGTGCTTGAGCAGTATTTCGGCGGAAGGGGCATGGCGACAAAGATCCTATGGGACAGGCTCGGAGAGAACTGGGCCGAGTTGGATGCCCTCTCCCCAGAGAACCTTCTCATCTTCGCAACTGGTCCCATGACTGCGATCTACCCCGGTGCACGAATATGCGTCAGCGGCAAGAGCCCTGTGAGCAACGGAGTGGTGGGAAGTACTGCAGCGACGGAGTTCGCGGTTGAGATCAAGAACGCCGGCTACGACGGCATTATAGTCTCAGGAAAATCACCCAAACCAGTCTACCTGCTGGTGACCGATGACGGGGCAGAGCTAATCGACGCGAGCCACCTCTGGGGGATCGACGGCGAGAAAACGCTAATCAAACTAAACAGGGAGATAACTGACCTCCTCACAAAGAGGCACCCCAACGTGGGCCTCTGGAAGGAGCCGGGAACCATGTACATCGGTCCAGCCGGTGAGAACATGGTGAGGAACGCCTGCGTCATGACAAAGATGTGCCACGCAGCGGGCTACGGCGGCTATGGCAGCCTCATGGGCAGCAAGAATCTCAAGGCGGTGGCCGCCAAGAGCAGGAAGAGCTTCCCCAAAGTAAACGCAACAACAGCGGTCAACCTCATGGTTGACCAGGCCCACAGAGACCTCCAGCAGGTCTCACGGTTCCGTCGCTGGGGCACAGGCTGGCTGGGCTTCGGCGCGGGAGCCGGTAGCAGCAGCGAGCCCGTCCGTAACTGGCAGGACGAGTGGCATGACGAGGAGAGCATGGGCGTCAACAGGTACGAGGACAGGTACTGGGTCAAGAAGAAGTGGACTGATTTCAACTGCACCTTGGGCTGCATGAAGGTAAGCTGCATCCAAAGCGGAAGATGGAAGGGTGACATCACAGATGTACCCGACTATGAACTACAGGCGTACTGTGGCACCAACCTGGGCATCTTCGACGCTGGAGATAACGTCCACATCAGCACCCTCATGGACAAGCTGGGCCACAGCGGCATCAACGGCCCCAACACCATGGGCTACGCCGCAGAGCTGTACCAGCGCGGAATCCTCACGGAAGAGGATATCGGGTTCAAGCTGGAGTGGGGAGACACCGAGGCGTTCGACCAACTGGCCCATATGATGGCCTACAGGGAGGGAATAGGAGACATACTGGCCGAGGGTACCTACAGGGCGGCGCTCAAGATCGCCGAGATGAAGGGCCTGAAGCCCGAGGAGACACTGAAGTACGCTGTACACGTCAAGGGTATCGAGATCGGGGCCCACGGCACACGGAGCGACGCCGACTTCACCCACGACATGAACTACTCGGCAAGCGTCCAGGGTGGGGACCACACATCAACGGCAGGCGACGGCTTCTCAGAGATGAGCGGTGCGCTGTTCTACGACAGCGCGGTGTACTGCACCTTCACCGCGAGAGGACCTAGCCCCGAGCTCCAGTGGGACATGCTCAAAGCCATCACGGGCTTCCCACTCACCATGGACATGTGGAGGAGGGTCAACGGTCCAAGGATCATCACACTGCAGAAGGCGCTGCTCCTGTTGGGCGGCCCGGATGTCGTATGGGACCCAGTCAAGGACGACGAGAACCCGCCAAGGTTCTACGAGCCCCTGCCAAAGGGGCCCTATAAGGGACAGACCACTGACAAGGACCGCGTCGATATACGCACACAGGCGTACTACGAGACCCTTGGATGGGACGAGAGGGGCATCCCCACGAGGGAGACCCTTGAGAAGCTGGACATCGCAGATGTCGAGCCTCTCATGGCCAAGCTACGTAAGTAGCACCCTTTTCCCATTTTTCGATATGTTTTTATCTGCATTTCGCAGTTTTTCTCCGTTTTACTAATCTTTTAATACGTTTCCAGCGGTGTAGATAATGATTAAATTCTGGTGAATCGAAATGGCTAAACCAATTTGGATATCAAGAGACTACGAAGCCTGTAGTGGATGCAGGCGATGCGAGCTCGCATGCAGCATCCACCACGATGGCTGGATGTGGCCAGAGGCCAGCAGGGTCCGCGTCTTCATGCCCTTCCCGGGTGTTGAGGTGCCGCATCTGTGCGCCCAGTGCCGGGACTACCCATGTGTAAGCGTCTGCCCAGTAGACGCACTGAGCGTTGATGATCTAGGGGCAGTAATCGTTGACCGAGAGGCTTGTACGAGTTGCAGCCTGTGCATCAAGGCATGCCCAGGCCAGGTACCAACACTACACCCCGGGGACAACAAAGCAAACATCTGTGACCTGTGTGGTGGAGACCCCAAGTGCGTTGACGTATGCGTCGAGGCCGGTTACAACGCTTTGACCATCGTTAACGAGGGTCCAAGTATCCACAGGAAGCTCTACAGCAGGCATCCGGTGGAGACGGCAAAGGACATAGCGGTTAAGATGTTCGGTGAGAAAGGAGAGGAGGTAATAGAATGAGCCCAGGTGGATACGCAGGAAAATGGCTTGAGATAGATCTCAGCAAGGACAGGATCGAGGAAGTAGAGTATAGCGACAAGATGCTACGCCAGTACTTTGGCGGGCGTGGACTCGCAGCAAAGGTACTCTGGGACAGGATAGGGGACAAGTGGGACGAGCTAGACCCACTGGCACCCGAGTCACCGCTCATGGTGTACACGGGGCCCATGACCGGGATCTACCCAGGCTCAAGGATATGCGTCAGCGGAAAGAGCCCTATCAGCATGGGGACAGTAGGATCAACGGCAGCAACCGAGATGGCCAACGAGATGAAGTCAGCCGGCTATGACGGTGTCACATTCGTGGGCAAGGCGGACAAACCCGTCTACCTCATGATCACGGACGACGGGGCCGAGCTAATGGACGCGAGCCACCTCTGGGGACTCGACGGAGAGACTACCTTAATCAAGCTAAACAAGGAGGTCACGGCTGAGCTGACGAAGCGGAAGCCAAACGTCGGCCTCTGGAAGGAGCCTGGATCAATCTACATCGGCCCAGCCGGTGAGAACCTGGTCAGGAACGCCTGCGTTATGAGCAAGGTATGCCACGCGGCTGGTTACGGCGGCTATGGCAGCCTCATGGGCAGCAAGAACCTCAAGGCGGTCGTCGCCAAGGGCAATGGACCACTACCAAAGGTGGATGCCCCAGAGTCAGCAAAGCTTCTTTGGAGGCAGACACACGAGTACCTCATAGGCCTCTCAGGCATGAGGAGGCAGGGGACAGGATACGCTGGATATGCGGTTGGAGCCGACACAAGCAGCGAGCCTATCAGGAACTGGCAGGAAGAGTGGCACGACGAGAAGAGCTTCGGTGGACCTATGTTCGAGACTCGTTACTGGGTCAAGAAAAAATGGGCGGACTTTAACTGCACAACCAACTGCATGAAGGTCAGCTGCATCAAGAGCGGCAAGTGGAAGGGCGACATCACAGACATGCCCGACTATGAGCTACAGGCTTACTGTGGAACAAACTTCGGTATCTTCGACCCAGGTGACAACATACACCTGAGCACTCTATGTGACCAGCTGGGACACAGCGGTATCAACGGCCCCAACAGCGCGGCATTCGGAGTTGAGCTACACCAGCGCGGTATCCTTAGCGACGAGGACTTTGGCTTCGCCCCCGAGTGGGGCAACGTCGATCACTTCGACAAGATCCTCAAGATGATGGCGTACAGGGAGAAGATAGGTGACGTCTTGGCAGAGGGCACCTACAGAGCAGCTTTCCTCATCGCCGAGATGAAGGGGTTGAAGCCCGAGGAGACACTGAAGTACGCGGTTCACGTCAAGGGCATCGAGATCGGAGCCCACGGTACACGAAGCGACAAGGACTATACCCACGACATAAGCTACGCGGCTAGCGTCCAGGGTGGAGACCACACCAGCACCACACAGGACGGTTACAACGACATGAGTGGGGCCCCGTTCACCGATAGCGCCGTCTTCTGCAACTTCACCTACTACGGTGTACCGCAGAGTCTTGTATTCGACTTCGCCAAGGCAATCACAGGGTTCCCAATAACCCTCCACCAGTGGAGGAGCGAGACAGGGCCAAGAATCATCACACTGCAGAGGGCACTGCTGATGATGGGTGGACCTGACCTCAAGTGGACCCCACTCAAGGACGATGACAACCCGCCGAGGTTCTACGAGCCTCTGCCGAGTGGCCCATACAAAGGCAAGACCACCGACCGTGAGCTTGTTGACACCAAACTGCAGGCGTACTTCGACACAGTTGGCTGGGATAGCAACGGCATCCCGACCAAGGAGACGCTGAAGAAACTGGACTTGGCCGATCTCGAAAAGAGCATGGTCAAGCTCCGGTAAATACCTTTTTTACCACATTTTTATCTTACACCAATCATTAGAGTACTTGATGAAAGTCAAGGTACGGGTATTCGGCGACGTTTCCGAGTCTGTTGGCAGGACGCACACCGTAGAAATGCCTGAAGACACCAGTGTCATTAGACTCACCAACAAGCTTCAGAGGGAGGCGGGCAACTCCCGCGGCGGCCACCTGGGGGAATTCAAGGTAGGCGGCGCTGACTTGGCTATCATCATCAACGGGAAGAACATCGAGCTCCTTGAAGGGGTCAAGACAAAGCTCCGCGACGATGATGACGTGGTCATCATGCCATTTGTAGTCGGCGGTTAAACCCTGAAATTTAATCCGGGTCTTGTGTTTCAAAACAACGCTCTTTTTCGTTTATTGCGCCATTAAACAATGTATCCGAAATGGGGCACGTTCACGTCTATGGGAAAAACGCTTAAGCAGGATGCGAGATTGGGGTACTCGATAATAATGAAAGGATGGACAGGCAAACTACTCAGGGTAGATCTCACAAAGGGAACCACTGAGGTAACTGATTACTCTGAGGACATAGCCAAACGATTCATCGGTGGCAGGGGACTTGCCATCAAACTCCTGTGGGACGAGCTCCCCAAGGGCGCTGACCCACTTGGGCCAGATAACATGCTAATATTCGCGACCGGGCCATACACGGCGTTTACCATACCAAACAGCGGCAAAATGGTTGTCGCGGCCAAGAGCCCATTAACAGGTGGGTATGGCGACGGTAATCTGGGCACCAGGGCAGCGGTCAACATGAGGAAATGTGGTCTCGACGCCGTTGTAATCACTGGCAAGGCAGAGAAGCCGGTCTACCTCTATGTAGAGGACGACAAGGCGGAGATCAGGGACGCATCGCACCTGTGGGGCAAAGACAGCTATGTGACCGAGGACTGGATACTTGAGGAGCACGGGAAGGCATCAGGGGTACTCATCATCGGCCAGAGCGGCGAGAACATGTGCAACATGGCGACCATTGTGGCCCAGAAGGGAAGGGCGGGTGGTAGGCCGGCCATGGGCGCGGTGATGGGGAGCAAGAACTTCAAGGCAGCCGTGTTCAACGGCACCAAGGAGATCCCCGTCTACGACCCTGAGAAGCTAAAGGAATTGGGCAAGGAAGGGTTCGGCGCGATACCAAAAACGGACGCGTTTAAGTTCTGGAAGAGGGTCGGCACCATGCAGGCAGCTGACATGATGCAGGTTGCCGGTGCGCTACCGACCAGGAACTTCAGTGAAGGTGTCTTCGAGCACATCGACAAGGTCAATGGTGACGCGGTTGCAGAGGCAACTGTCACACAGCGTGGGTGCCCGAACTGCAACATGATCTGTGGAAACACAATAATCGACAGCGAGGGAGTTCATTCAGAGCTTGACTATGAGAACGTGACAATGCTGGGCTCAAACATCGGCCTGGGAAACCTCGCACAGATCGGGACACTCAACAGAATTTGTGACCAGCTTGGTCTCGACACCATCGGAGCGGGAAGCTGTATCGGGTTCGCGATGGAGTGCGCCGAGAAAGGACTGGTGGACATTGATATCACATGGGGCGATTTCGAGGGCGCAAAGAAGCTGCTATACGAGATGGGTGACATGAAGGGTCATGGGGCTCTCTTCGGGAAGGGCACAAAGGCGGCTGCCGCCGAGATCGGCGGAGAGGCACCTGATTTCGCGATTCACGTCAAGGGTCTTGAAGTAAGCGCGTATGACTGCCACGTATGTCCAGGAATGGCGCTGAGCTTTGGCACAAGCCCTATTGGTGCACACCACAAAGATGCGTGGGTTATCAGCTGGGAGATCAGCAGTGGAATCCGTGAGGAGTACGGGCCAGAGAAGGCAGACAAGGTCATCGAGTTCCAGCGAATCAGGGGCGGAATGTTCGAGACCTTGGTCGCGTGCAGGTTCCCATGGATTGAGCTAGGCTACGACCTCGCTGAGTACCCCAAGTACCTTGAGGCCGCAACAGGGGTCAAGATGACCCTTGATGATATGTGGAAGATGGGTGACAGGGTCTACGCGCTGATGAGGGCGTTCTGGGCAAGGGAGTACGGCGACAAGTGGAGCAGGAAGATGGATTATCCTCCGGTGAGGTGGTTCAAGCACCCGCTCACAGAGGGGGCACTAGCGGGCAAGCACCTGGACATGGAGAGCTACGACAAGCTGCTATCCAGCTACTACGACAAACGTGGCTGGGACGCGAGGGGCATACCCACGAAGGCCACGATGGTCGATCTGGACCTGCCCGAGGAAGCAGAGCAGTTCGCGAAGCATGTTCAGCTCAAATAAACCCTCTTTTTACCTTTTTATACTGGGTCTCATTGAAACCCCATCCTAATTCCATAATTATGCCCTAGTTTTTTGGCTCAACGTGGATCGTTATTTCCACGTTGGAAACCTCTTTCTCCAGGTCTTCTTCAAGGTGGTCTGTGAAATCATGGGCTTCATTGACGGACATATGACCATCTACGCTGAGGTGAAGCTCGGCGTAAACAGTGTCCCCGCTCTTCCTCGTCTTTAAGTCATGGTAGTCTATGAACTGGTGCTGGTGTCTGTCCATCACTACACGAATCTTTTCCTCTGTCTCGGGGCATGACTCGTCCATTAAGCCCCTGCCTGCCTTGTAGACCATCTCTCCACCCATTTTCAATACAATTACCGAGACCGCTAGGGCCATCAATGGGTCAAGGACCGGTATTTCGAGCATCTGGCCAATGAATAGGCCGATCACCACGGCTCCTGATGATATGACATCGGATAGAAGGTGTTTCGCGTCCCCCTCAAGGGCCAGGCTTCCTGTCTCCTCTGCCGTTCTCATGAGTCTCCATGACAGAAAACCGTTACCGGTTGTAGCCAGCAAGGAGAGGAACAAGGCTATGTCTATGCTGACCAGTTCAACGGGATTGGTTAGCCTCTCATAGGCCGTCCGAAAGATGAGCAGCGCGGCGAAAAGGACTAGAACTCCTTCCACGGCACACGAGAGGTTCTCCACCTTCTGATGCCCATACGGGTGGGACACGTCAGGCGGCTTTTCGCTGACCCTGATGCTCCAATACATCATCAGAGACGCGACGATGTTGACGATGGACTCCAGTGCATCTGAGAGTAGTGCGATGGAGCCCGAGATGTACCACGTGAACAGCTTCAGCGCGAATATGAATATCCCGCCGATTATTGCGGTCAACGCCGATGTCTTCTTGTCCATGCCCCTGCACTCCAATTCTGCCTTAAAGGGTTATCATTTAGCATGCCTAAAAACTTCGAAATAATTAGCCTTGGCTAAACTCACCCAAGCCTGAGCTGCTTTGGCTTTTTCTTGAACTCTGGTATATCGACCTGATAGTGGGTCATCCTCTCCATGTAGCCTGGGAACTCTGAAAGGAAACTGGGGAGCATGAACACAGATACACTGGGGACCCTCCTGTAGATGTTCATCTTAGTCGGGGAGAGGGTGAGCGTTATGGGGACCAGAATCGCGTTCTTCCAGTTCTGGACGCCAATCTTCTTGGCTATTTCCCCGATGTGCTCGCTCATGACCTCCGTCTTCTCGATGTGCGTCTCGATTATCTTCCTCGCGGTCCTATTCCCCATCCCCGATGTGTAGTGCTTGCACTCGGCGCACACGATGTAAGGGTAGCTGGTTGCCAACACATCAATCTCCCACCTCCTGCCCTGGGCATGGAACCTGTACCTGCTCTTGGTGTTGAAGCCGTTCTCCCTGAACACCCTTGCCACCAGTTCCTCGAACTCTTTCCAACCCAGGCTCTTGCTGATCTTTTCAAAGTCAGCACCAAGCTGGATGGCCCTCACGGCGATCTCAATTCTCTGGTCGAGGTCCGCCTTAAACTCCCCCCCGTCCCAGTCCACCAGCCCTTTACCGCTGAGATCGGCCACGATCTCGTCGAACGCCTCGTTGGTGATGATGATAGATTCTCGAATCACCTCCGCGGCGATCGAACCTTCCTTGGTCCCAGCTAGGATGCTTTGAAGCAGTAGGCGCGTAGCGGAGGTGACCAAAGTAATGGGTTAAGAACCCTGGGTCTCAAAATGTTTACGGATGAAATGAAAAAAACCAAGGATTAACTAAACTTCTTTAAGCTTATCTCAAAGAAACTGTTTTATCGAAAATAACCAAATGATGTGTGAAGAGAAATGCTCGCAATCATAGGTAAAAAAGTCAACACTATTACCAATGGCATCATCAAGAACGGCGTCATCCTGGTAGAGGACGGCAAGGTCAAGGCCATTGGCCCTGATGTCAAGATACCCGACGACATCAAGCCGTTAAAGGCGAAATATGTTATGCCTGGGCTTGTCGAGGCCCACTGCCACATCGGGATATGGGAGGAAAAGATAGGCTGGGCCGGGAGCGACGGCAACGAGATGACTGAGGCGGCGACGCCCCACGTGAGGGCATTGGATGGTATCAAGGCAAACGCAAATGAGAGCGGACTTGAGGCAGCCCTCCACGAGGGGATCACGACTGCCCAGGTACTCCCAGGTAGTGCCAACGTAATCGGGGGTTTCGGTGTAGTCCTCAAGACTACTCCAAAGACCACCGTTGACCAGATGGTCATCAGAAACCCTAGCGGGATGAAGATCGCGTTCGGTGAGAATCCGATGAGAGCCTACGGTGTCCAGAAGAAGGTTATGCCCAGCACCAGGATGGGCGTCGCGGGAGTCCTCCGTGAGAGCCTCCAGAAGACTAAGAACTACATGGAGAAGATGGAGCTGTATGCAGACGACCCTGAGAAGAAGCCCGAGGTTGACCTCAGACTTGAGGCGTTGATCCCAGTTCTCAAGAAGGAGATACCTTTTAGGGCACACGCCCACAGGGCCGACGATGTCGCCACTGCTATCAGGATCTGCGAGGAGTTCGATGTGGAAATGAGCTGGGAGCACGCAACCGAAGGTCACAGGATCGCAGAATACATCGCCGAGAAGAAGGTGTCCGCCGTTTGGGGTCCTAGCCTCACTAGCCGTCCCAAGTGGGAGATGCGGGAGCTGGGATACTCGACGCCAAAAATCATGTTTGATGCTGGCGTAAAGTTCGCCATCCAGACAGATGCAGTGGGAAGTACCATCAGGTTCCTGCCCATCTGCGCCGCTCTGAGCGTTAGGGAAGGACTGCCATACGATTACGCATTGAAAGCCATCACCATCATCCCCGCCGAGATCATCGGAGTCTCAGACCGAGTTGGAAGCCTGGAGGTGGGTAAGGACGCGGATCTACGGCTTCTTTCCGGTGACCCGCTGGAGTTCATGACGAGGTGCCAGAAGGTCATAATCGACGGTGAAGTAGTTTATAGCCTGAAGTAATCAGGCCTCAACACTTTTTTTAATATAGTTTAGGCTTATTTCATGGAAACCTTGTCGATGCAGATCTCTTCACTTGGCCAGTCCTGCATTGGGCCGTGTTGACTCATCTTGGTCCACGTTGATGCCCTCTCAATCTCATCAACAACCTCCAGACCAGATATAACCTTCCCGAACACCGTGTACCCGTGCCCGTCGGGGTTTGGATAGTCCAGGTTTGCGTTGTCAGCTGTGTTGATGAAGAACTGGCTTGAGGCGCTGTCGGGGTCATTGGTCCTTGCCATTGCGATGGTTCCCCTGGCGTTCTTGAGGCCGTTCCTTGACTCGATCTGTATGGGATCCCGTCCGTCCTTGTGCTGCCCCGCAGGGGTGAAGCCTCCTCCCTGGATCATGAATCCTCTGATTACCCTGTGGAAGCACAGCCCGTTGAAGAAGCCATCGTTGGTATAGTCTACAAAGTTCTTTACTGTTCCCGGAGCCCTTCCCCTGTTTAACTCAATCTCGATTGTTCCCTTGCTGGTCTCCATCACGACGATATCAGTCATATTGGATTAACATGCGATGGTTGAATGAATATGTTTGTGAAAAGTGTGCCTACTCAGTCTTCATGGTGGCGCTGATGATGACTATGTCCTCGACAGGCCAATCTGCCATCACACCATACGCGGTTACCTTGTCAGCAGTCTCTACCGCTTCGATAGCGTCCACAACCTCCATGCCAGATATGACAAGTCCGAACACCGTGTAGCCGTACTCGTCAAAGCTGGGATAGTCCAGGGCGTCGTTGTTCACGGTGTTGATGAAGAACTGGCTTGTTGCGCTGTTTGGGTCACTGCTCCTTGCCATTGAGATGGCTCCTCGCACGTTCTTTAAGCCGTTGTTTGATTCGATCTCGATAGGGGCTTTCGTTTCCCTGTACTCTCCGGTACTATCGAGACCTCCTCCCTGGATCATAAATCCCTTCATTACTCGATGGAAGCATAGCCCGTTAAAGTAGTCGTCCTCGACATATGAGACAAAGTTCTCAACCGTGATTGGGGCCCTTCCCCTGTTGAGCTCAATCTCAATAGTTCCCAAGGAAGTCTCCATGACTACTATCTCGACCTCCACCGTCTGCTCTTTCCGTAGAAGAATATCTACCGCTGAGAGAAATATCGAGCCCCCGAATAGGAACATCAAGAATATGGAGATTATCGTCTTCCTGTTGAACTTCATGGGTATCTGAGGTGCGGTGCTCCTTTAAAAAAATTAAGGTTTTAACCGATGACCCCTAGGAGGTCAGCTTTAGTGATAATCCCCATGACCTGACCATGTCGCTGCACCAATATCGCCTGGTAGTACTTCAGGAGGTTCGATAGCAGAGACAGGGGCGCGTCCTCGCTCACCATGGGCCAGCTCTCCTCCATGATGTCCCCGACAAGCTTCCTGCTTGCCTGTAACCCGTCGTCGTTGTACAGGATGTGGTCCAGTAATGTTCTCTCGGTGACACCACCCACCGGTTTGTCGCCGTCTAGGACTGGGATCTGGCTGTACCCATTCCTGCGCATGATCTCAATGGTTTCATGCACGGTCGCTGACCTCTGGACACTGATGATGTCCGTTGTCATTATCTCCACCGCTTGGACCTCCTTTTTCCGCTCAAGCTTGTCAAGCGCCTCAAAGATCGCCTTCACCTTGAGGTAGCTAGGCTCGATCTTGCTCGCCTCAAGCTTGGCGATATAACTCTGGCTGACGCCAGCCATATCAGCCAGCTGGCTCTGGGTCAGGCCAAGTTTTCTTCTTCTATCAGGAATAATGTCGATGGCAGGGAGCATGCCTACAGGAATTTTAATATGATATATATTCTTTTGGTCATTTAAATTAGCAATTTGTATTATTTACGGCATATTATGCCGCGATCTTCTAGTCTATTTCTTGATTTTTTCGAGTGCCCCTGCTATAATCAGGGGGAAGAGTGATGTGACCTCGCCGAAAATCGTCGCAGTCTTTTCCTGTAGCTGCCCCTCCCTGAGCTTGCCCCATGTGATTGATTCCCTTAGCGGTGCCCCGCTGAGGCTCCCGTCCTCCACTCTTGCGCTACTGAGCTGGATCGCAGCGTCAAGGCCGTCCCTCAAAGTGTGCATGTACTGGGTGTGGTGCTTCGGTGTTCCACCGCCAAGTATGATTGCTCCTGATTTCTTCGCGTCAAACACCATGTCCGCCAGCAGATCGAAGTCCTTTATCGGGTTGAAAACTAGCTTCTTTTTCTTGGCGTACATCCACAGCGGGATTCCTAGCATGCTGTCCAGGAAACCTGGGCTAAATATTGGTATATTCTTGTCTGCTGCCGCCTTCAGGACTGACTCATCGTCCTCTATCCTTAGTCCCAGTTCGTACAGGAACTCGTGGAACGTGATACCGTCCCTCTTCTCTTCCGGGATATCGTCGATGAGGTTCCCCATATAACTCTCTATGTCAACAAATGTGTCGTTCTCGATGAAGATGTCATATGCCCTGTTGTACCCGTCCTTGTAGAGCTTCTCGTCGTCAACGTTGACCCTGCCCTGGTAATGGGTCCTCCCCATAGATTCCACAAGATCATGGATCATGTTAGCCCCGTTGGTCATTACGGCGTCGATATATCCATCCCTGATCAGGTCCCTGAAGATGACTCTCATACCGCCAGGTACGAGTGGCCCCGATAAAGTGATAAAAGTAGTATAACTAGGGTCGCTGAACATCTCAGCGACGATGTCGACGGCCCTGCCGACCCTGCCTCCCTGCATGACTCCGGTGAGTCTCATCTCCTCTGCTAACTCACCCACTGTCATGTCTGGGCGCAGCCGGACCTGGTGGACCTTCTTCATTTATGCGCCTTCAGTTCTTGACTCGTTGGATCTTGATACGATCCATGATGACCCAGTACTCGACTTCTTTGCCTGCCTCTAGTGCGCCGGCAACGTCCTCGTCTTTTGGAATCTCCACGTCCATCATATCATAGTTCTCTAAATCCATGAGCTGAACATTTGACGGTGTCATACTGACTACCTGCCCGCTCCTCTTGTCTACGAGTGGGATTGTGATGGTGGCTCCGGTGCTGTCGACGAAGCTCTGCTTTGAGCCGTCGAATAGGCTGATGGCTGTACATCTGAACTTCGCGCTGCCGTGTTTTCCTGGCTTGCTCTTTGTAACCTGTGCAATCCTGCTTGGAACTCCGTTAATTAGGGCGTAACTTCCAACTTTAAGCTCGCCGACCTTGGCCATTTTAAAAGACATTCATCTTCACCTATGTTGATTTTAATCTCTTTGAGGGATAAGACGTATTAAAGGTAACGACTAAACCTGTGTTTCTTGGTTTTCTCAGGGAGTCTATGTTATTAGGTCGTATCTTTGCGGATGTCCTTGAGATTGACGGTGAAAGTCACTGAAGCCGAAAGCAGCTGGGAATCTGGATTGAAACCCAGCACCTCTCTGAAGAATGCGCTGAAATAGCCCTTCAGGAATTTGCTCCATTTCATCCCGAAGGGGTGGCTCAGGTGTATTATTTCCTTGTCGTCACTTACATTTACTGAGGAAGAGAACCAACCACTGTGCGCACCTAGCACCTTTGTCAGGTACCATTTAGCGGCCTCGTATGAGGGCTCCACTCCTCGTTTTAACAATAGTTCAAATGGTCGCTCCAAGCCCAGGGACAAGCCTAGCGCCTCGACCTCCCCATCTTCAATATACTCAAGGAATCCGATCAAGGTCTGAGCTGACACGATTAGGGCCATCATGTTCTCAACAAAGCGTATGCTCTCTACATACCTCGTGAGGTACTGGTCAAGCAGCGTGTTGACGCTAACTCCCCGTTTCTGGGCCTCGCTCTTGAGGATATCATCTATTCCCTCGTTAACCCTCATGCTTCTGGTGACCGTTTTGTCCTTCCTAAAAGGGGGTTTAAACTCCATGACCACACATGAACACAACTGAACACTATATCAACGTTGTTGTGTGGCTGAAGGACACTGTACACGGCACCTTTATTATAATTTCGTCAACTGTTATCGAGACCGGCACCTTAACGGTCTGAGGAAATTGAATGAACTGTACAAGCTGTGGAAGCGACAATCTCGTTATGGATTACAGCTCAGGTGAAGAGATCTGCGGAAGATGCGGGCTCGTTCTCCAGAACAATATACTCAACCTCGGACCAGAATGGAGGGCATTTACTCCCCAGGAAGGAGATAAAAGGGCCAGAACCGGACTCGGATACAGCTACACTTTATACGACAAGGGACTATCAACCATCTTCCGCCCAGACAGAGACGCCAACGGAAACAGGCTCAAGGACGAGATACGAATCAAAATGACCCGGCTACGCCGGTTCGACAACCGCACAAAATTCGACGAGACAGCGCAGCGCAACCTCAGCTCAGCCATGGCAGAGCTGGACAGGATCGCCACACAACTTCACATACCAAAAAACGTCAGGGAACGAGCAGCTTTCATATACAGAAAGGCCCTCAAGGCCGACCTACTGAGAGGACGCAGCATAGACGGCTTCGTAGCAGCAAGCCTATACGCCGCATGTAGACACCTCAAGCTGCCAAGGCCACTCAAAGAAATCACAACAATGTCAACAAGGACCCACTCAGAAGTGGCGCGCACTTACAGACTACTAATACGAGAACTCAAACTACGCATGCCAGTAGACGGACCCATGAAGTTCGTCCCTGGCATCGCATCAAAGCTAAACCTAAACACACAGACTGAACAATACGCCATAGAGCTACTAAGAAAGGCAAAAGCAAGACGAGGACTAACAGGAAAAGACCCACGGGGACTGGCCGCAGCAGCCCTGTACAAGGCAAGCATAGACACAAACGACAAACGTATCCAGAAGGATATCGCGGAGGCCGCGGGTACAACCGAGGTCACACTCCGTAACAGGCTCAGGGGAATCGAGAGCCTTCTCCACGACTAGGCATAGACTAGCTCGCGGTTATCCATCCCCAGCAATACTTCTTTCAAGCTATCCGCTATACTTGCTTGGTCCCTCTGGGCGATCATCGAGATGACGTGGTCGATGTGGAACTGCGGTATGTGCCTGTACTGGGCCTTCTTGATGACGCGGATGCCCTCTAATTTGAACGGCTTACCGTTTGAGTTCTCGTCCTCTTTCTCGTAGACGTTAAACTTGTACCTGTTGAACTCGATGAGCCCCACCCCCTTCGGCACGATACTGGGAGAGACTAGCTTTGTGGGAGCCAGCACATAGTTGTAGTTGGAACTGGTGCAGATGAAACCGTTCTTGAAATCGCTTTTACTCACCTTGACTTCTATCCCCCGTAGGACGTTGTAGCCAATCTCGTACTGGCTAGGCTTGGACAGCTTGAAGTCGTCATACTCCTCGTCCTGAATCTTACGCTTGCCCCATGGGAAGTACTTGAGGCCCACGCCCACGACATCGATGACCTTCTTATTGTCCAGCTCAAGGTAACGGTGGAGTCCCAGCTGGTTGAGCTTGACCTCGGTGTCCACCGTGTGGCACATCTGGTTGTATAGCCAAAGTTTCCCGACCTGCTTGAGGTAAAGATGTCTAGGAGACTCCCCCATGGTAACTAGATGTGTGCGGATTCCTAAAAAGATGGACTATGAAAAATGTGATGGAGGGGCGCGTGAAACTAGTCTTGCTCAGACCATTTCTTGAGTTTTTCCAGCGCTACTGCCACTGATGGCACATAGCCTTGGTACGGCCCTATCTCCGCCGAGAGCCGACTGATGAGTCTTTTTGCCTCATCTTTTTTCTCCGTGGTGGGATCCTCGATGCACTCTTCTATCCTCTTGAACGCGACGATGGCCTCCCCGACCATCGACCCGAAGCTTCTGTAATTCTCAAGCAGTTCCACGGCGTCCATACACGCCTTCAGTTCATCGGTTCCCATTTCAATCCTGTTTAATCCCTAAGGAACCCTTAAATAAACTCTCTAACGTTTGGTGGGTATCGGAGTGAAAATTCGTTGGGTGAATGTTTTAATAGGGTCCACGGCTTCGCTTCTGAGATGTACTAGAATTTCTTCTAAAACGGAGGGCGTCACTTTTGGATGAGATAGTAGTCACCATGGATCTGGTGGAACGACTTGCCAAGGCCGCCCGATTAAACTTAACACCTGCAGAGACATGCAAGTATGCTCAGCAGTTATCAGTTATACTCGACGCGTTCAATGAACTTGACCAGGTTGACACGGATGGGGTCGAGCCCAGCTACCATCCAATCAAACTTGAGGATGCTCTAAGGGAAGACGAGCCGGAGAAATGGGAGTGGGATCCACTCGCCAACGTGGCCGACGCAGAGGGTAGGAGTATCAGGGGGCCCAAGATCAAGTGAGCTTTATTGACCGGATCAGGGAGCTGGACGACAAGTACCACTTCATAAACGCCTACGCCGGGGATGAGCCCTATGGCGAGGGCCTGCTTAGCGGGTATGCCGTCTCGGTTAAGGATAACGTTTGCGTCAAGGGTTTAGAGTCAAAGGCCGGGAGCAAAATCCTTGAGGGTTACGTACCCCCATTCGACGCAACCGTCGTGGTCAAGAGCCGCGCAGAAGGTGGAATCATCATCGGGAAGACGACTCAGGACGAGTTCGGGTTCGGCACATTCAACGTCAATACGCCCTACAAAGTACCGCTTAACCCCCATGACGTTGAGAGGAGCACGGGCGGTAGCAGTGGTGGGGCGGCCTGCTTGACCGAGGTAGCGGATTTCAAGCACGTTGCCATATCAGAGAGCACTGGCGGCAGTATCAGTTGCCCCGCTTCATGGTGCGGAGTTGTAGGGATAACACCGACGTACGGTAGGGTCAGCCGCTGGGGGTTGATCGATTACGCGAACAGTCTAGACAAGATAGGAGTCATGGCCAAGACAGTAAAGGAAGCCGCCATGTTCCTGGGCGTCATCAGTGGGCCAGACAAGTATGATAGCACCGTGCTGAACACGCCTGTGCCTGATTATACGCAGCTGGGCTCGGTTGAAGGCGTGAGGATAGGAGTTCCAAAGGAGTACCTTGGCAAGGGCGTTGACCACAAGGTCGAGGAACAGGTCTGGGGCTCGATTAAAAAGCTCGAATCAAGGGGGGCATCAATCTCAGAGATTAGCCTCCCCCACACAAAGTACAGCTTAAGCAGTTACTATATAATCGCCATGGCTGAGGCCAGCACAAATCTGGCAAAGTTCAGCGGGCTAAGATACGGCCTTCAGAACCCCATTGAGGGTGATTTCAACCAGTATTTCAGCAAGGTTCGCGCCGAGGGGATGGGTGACGAGACCAAGAGGCGCATCATACTCGGATCCTTCACAAGGATGGCTGGGTACAGGAACGCCTACTATCTCAAGGCACTCAAGGTGCGGACCCGTGTCATAGAGGACTTCAAGAAGGCGTTCAAGGAGGTTGACGTACTGGCCGCACCCACGATGCCCGTGGTGGCGCCCAGGTTCGACGAGATAGCTGAGCTTGAGCCAATCCAGCACTATATGATGGATATACTCACAGTGGCCCCAAACTTGGCAGGCATACCAATGGTGACAGTCCCATGCGGTAATGTTGATGGCATGCCAGTCGGGTTGCACCTGATGAGTGATCATCTCAATGAGGTCAAGGCGCTGGAAGCGGCACAGGAGGTGGAGCAGGGTTGAATGCTACCATAGGCTTGGAGATACACGTCCACCTGAAGACCTGGAGTAAGCTGTTCTGCTCGTGCACCACTGATATTGACGGCAAGGAGCCCAATACTGAGGTCTGCCCAATTTGTCTCGGGTATCCAGGTAGCAAGCCAAAGCTAAACAAAAAGGCCGTGGATTTCGGCATCACCCTGGCACTTGCACTTGAGAGCAACATAGAGCCGGAGCTCAGGTTCAGTAGGAAGAACTATTTCTATCCTGACATGTCCAAGAACTTTCAAATCACTCAGTACGAGGTCCCCCTCGCATCAGGAGGGTTCCTACTTGTAGACGACCACCGTATTGGCATCACAAGGGTCCACCTTGAGGAGGATCCGGCAAAACTGACCCACGTAGGCGGGGGCATCACCAACGCACGTGAGACTCTCATCGATTACAATAGGGCTGGTATGCCCCTGGTGGAAATAGTCACGGATCCGGACATCGAGTCCACGGAGGAGGCAAGGGCGTTCCTTGAGAAACTGAGTCTCATACTGGACCATCTGGGCGTGTATGACCCAACTGCGGAGGGAGTCCTGAGAGTTGACGCAAACATAAGCATCGAGGGCGGCAACAGAGTCGAGGTCAAGAACATCACGGGGTTCAAGAACGTCGAGAAGGCATTAAACTACGAAGTAATCAGGCAGAAGAGCGCCAAGAACATGGGCGTTGATATCGTCAGGGAGACCAGGCACTACGACGCAGGGTCAGGAATCACAAGCACCCTCAGGCTCAAGGAAGACGAAGAGGACTACGGTTACATCGCCGAACCGGACCTGGTGAAGACCAACCTCACAGAGGACTGGATAGGCCGGATGAAGGCGTCCATGCCAGAGCTTCCCGACCAGAGAATCAACAGACTTGAGTTACAGTACGGGATACCAAGATTCCAGGCCAGTATTATAGTCCGCACGGGCCTCCAGATGAGCGAGTTCTTCGAGAAGAGCTGCAGACTACACGATGACCAGAAGGAGGTCTGCAACTGGCTTGTTACTTTCCTTCTCAAGAGCCTCAACTATGAGGACATGAGCCTCTCGGAGAGCAAGGTTACCCCGGAGACATTCGTGGAGATCCTTGAACTCATCAGTGAAGGCACAATAAGCAACCGACTGGCCAAGGAACTCATCAAGGACTACGTCAAGACAGGCAAGTCCCCGCGGAAGATAGTCGAGGAGAAGAATCTCGGCCTCCTGAGCGAGGAAGAACTCGGTAAAATTGTGGTGAGTGTGGTAAATGAGTTCCCTCAGGCCGTCGAGGACTACAGGGGAGGCAAATCAAAGGCTGCGGAGTACCTCATCGGCCAGGTGCTGAGACGCATCAGGGCGAGGGCGACCGCGAATGATGTCAGAAGACTGGTTTTGGAGGAATTAGACTAAAAATAGGATTCTCTTAATTTCCACGGAAAACATTGTTTTCCAATTCCTTTTATAAAACCTAGATGATATTGAAAACACGTGAAATTTACTAATTTATGCAATATCTGCTGTTTTTGGCTTGTTTACACCCCGTAAATACACAATATTTTTATATGATTTAGTTGTAATATCCTAAAACCTGCCTTGGTAGCTCAGTCGGTAGAGCGCCTGCCTGTTAAGCAGATGGTCAGAAGTTCGAGTCTTCTCCAGGGCGCCAATTTACTCCTACCCGCCTTTGTGTTTAATCCGAAAGATGCATGGAGCCTGATGCACGCGCGCGCAATTATGGCTTGATCTGATCTAATTTCTTGAACGGTTTATTTAGCCTATTTTTGCTTTGCGGGAAGCTATGACTGTTCCCCTTGAAACTAGTCTCCTGAGAAGTTAGACTATGCATAGATTTATTAGCGAGGCTGGTTCATGTCCCGTAGATATCTGGAGTATCAAAGGGTTATTCTGAATATCCAATTACGTAAGAGGAGTGAAATTAATGGGTTATAGAGAGAGGCGCAGCTACGACCGTGGTCCACGCGAGATGCACAAGGTCACCTGCAGCGACTGTGGAGAAGAAGCAGAGGTTCCATTCAAGCCAACCGAGGGTAGGCCAGTCTACTGTCAGGAATGCTTCAAGAAGCACAGGCCACCACGTAGGTACTAGTTACCTTCGTCATAGTTGCCGGATTCCCGCTATCGGGGTTCCAGTAAAAACTTTTTTATGTATTATATGAAAAGGACTGGTTCCTGCCTGAATATTTACTCAGTTATTTTAATGGAAGGATATGAGGTGCGTCGTTTATTGTCGTAGAAGCCTACGGCAGTGGACGAAACCTTAAGAACCAGGACACGCTACGGGAGAGTCATGTCTCACGGTAGTACCGCTAAACCCATCGCGGCCATTGTTGGCGCTGGAAGGACAAAATTCGGTGAACTCTGGTACGATAACCCAGAAAAGCTCCTCTTCGAGGCTGGCCTCCAATGCATGCAGTCGGTGGATAAAGGGATCAATAGAACTCAATTACAGGCAGCGTATTTCGGAAGCTTCCTATACCAATCAACAAATAAAATCGGCCTCATCCCGGGGCACATGTCCAAGGAGCTTGGCCTGAACATACCTATCTCCATGACTGAGGCTGCTTGCGCCTCCGGGGGCTCGGCTCTCTACAACGCGTGCGTCAGTATAAGGTCAGGGCTCCATGACATCGTGTTCGTGGGTGGCTTCGAGAAAATGACGGACAGGGCAAACCTCATCAGTGATGACCTGATGTTCGCCGCCGACCCCAACGAGGTCAATGCGGGGTATACCTTCCCCGGTCTGTACGCCACCATGATGGCCCGGTACATGTACGATTACGGCAAGGGAAACGAGGACTGCGGTGACGCCATGGCCATGGTGGCCGTGAAAAACCATCACCACGCCATGCCAAATGAGAACGCCCAGTTCCGAAGGGAGTTCACCGTGGACGCAATCAAGAACTCGTCCATCGTGGCACATCCCGTGAGGCTTCTCCACTGCTCTCCCGTGACCGACGGCGCATCAGCATTGATTATCACAACCCCAGAGAAGGCCAAGGAGTTCACGGATGACCCAATCTATATCATGTCAAGCCAGCAGGCAACCGATGCGATCTCACTCTATAGCAGGGAGAGCCTGACCTCGGTCAAGACAACCAAGTTAGCTGTTGGAGCCGCCATGAAGGAGGCCAACGTGACCTACGACGACATACAGATCGCCGAGGTCCATGACTGCTTCACCGTTGAAGAG
>Ga0209042_1000416_pt1 | contig 47286 bp, 47 predicted proteins | sample SaaInlV_200m_DNA_6_FD_184649 | JGI IMG/M metagenome (GOLD analysis project Ga0209042, IMG submission 184649) | Marine microbial communities from expanding oxygen minimum zones in the Saanich Inlet - SI037_S2LV_200m_DNA (SPAdes) (version 2) | ecosystem: Environmental > Aquatic > Marine >...
TCAGGAAGGGGGAGCACATCAGGAGAGCGACGAGTAAGCTTTCTCCCATCAAGAGTTACGGATCAGACGACCCGGAAATAACCATGGTTGGATGGGGCTCCACAAAGGGGCCCGCGCTGGAGACCATCGGGCTACTATCGGGGCAGGGAGTAAAGGCAAGATATGTCCAGATCAGGATCATGGAGCCGTTCCCTGATGGACTGATGGAGTACTTATCAGGGGAGACTGTGCTCTTCGAGAACAACAGGACGGCCTCGTTGGGGACCCTGATCAAGCTAAACACGGGTTACAAGTTCGAAAACATGGGCTTAAGGTACGACGGGAGATCGTTGACACCGAATGAGATGGTGTCCAAAGTTATGGAGGTGCTGGGATGAGCAAGCGGTATGATACTCCAGCGACCAACACTTGGTGTCCCGGTTGTGGAAACTTTACTATATTGAATGTCGTGAAGCAGACATTTGACGAGATGAACATCGATCCATGGGAGGCTGTGGCAGTCACAGGCATTGGTTGCCACGGAAAGTTAACGGATTATATCGGGGTCAACGGGATTCACACAATCCACGGTAGGGTACTGCCCGTGTCCTCCGCCATTAAACTGGCGAACCATGAACTGAAAGTTCTCGGCTTCGCTGGAGACGGGGACGCTTTCAACATCGGGATTGGACACTTCGCCCACGCCGTACGCAGGAACGTGGATTTGACGTACATAATCCACAACAATCTCATCTACGGCCTCACCACGGGACAGACCAGCCCCACGAGCACGAAGGGGTACGTATCGAAAACCAGCCCGAGGGGTAGCTGGGAGAAGGCCATCAACCCGTTGACCCAGGCGTTGACTGCGAGGGCGACGTTTGTATCAAGGGCGTATGTGGGGGAGTTCAGCCACTTCAAGGACGTACTCAAACAGGCAATTAACCACGAGGGGTTCGCTCTTGTTGATGTCTTACAGCCGTGCATTAGCTGGAACAAAGTGAATACCTACGAGTTCTACAGGGACAGGGTGTTCAAACTTGAGGAGACGGGTCACAACTCGGAAGACTGGGACCTAGCGTACCTCAGGGCTGAACAGTGGGGGGACCAGATACCCATTGGTGTCTTCTACAAGTCAGATGAACCGCCGTATAGGGAGAACTTCCCTGCCCTGAAGAAGGGAAAGCTGGTCAATCAGCCGCTTCGCAGGGACATGGAGAAACTGTTCAGGGAGTTCATGTGACGCCTAGAGTCTATTAATCAGTTCAACCTTCTGGACGTTCTTGTGGAACAGGAGTAAAGCGTCCAGTTTCCTGAGGTCAACATGTGTGTTCATGCAGGGCGTTACGTGGGACGCGTTCTTTATGTGTTTCACAAGTATGTTTTCGTCGAGATAGCCATCAGGCAGCGCCTTCCTTGATTTCTTGACTAGGATATCATTGGTGCCAAACATCATCAGGGAGGGTTTTCCCCAATCCTTGAGCTTCTTGGTGTATCCTGAGAGGATCGTCACTGCATCCTGTATTATCTCGGGGTTCAAGTTGAAATCGTAGTGTTCATAGCCGAACTCTGGAGCCTTCATCATAACGTCATTCAGAAACCTCAAGGTCTCTTTGTCGAAGACATAGTGGAGCAAATTTCGAAGGTCTACCGTGTAATCGAAGCTGTAAAGATAGCTGAGGAGATAGTTGATGAACCCTTTCTCACTGCTCCTCAGAAGGTGCTCGGTGGGGCTACCGTAGGTGACGACGTGACTGATCTTTTCATTGAGGAGAACAGCGTCGACCAGAATGTAGCTGCCCATACTGTGTCCGAACCCCATCACATCCTCGACACCGTACTCATCGCAGAGGTAATCAACGGAGATATCAATGATCTCAGCGAACTTTTTAAACTGGACATCGTTTCGGTGAATCGTCTCCCCTTGGTAATCAGGGATTATGACGTATGCGTTCAGCGATTTGCACAGATAATTTGCCATGCACTGGAACTCTCTTGAGAGGGATTTCCTGTTAATAATTGCACCATGAACGAGAACTAGCCCTCTTCTTGATTTCGTATCATCAGGTATCTTCAGGTCAGCCACAATTTCGTAGTCTGGGCTTGAGATACGGAGCTCCCGGCTGTTCACGGTTCAGAAACTGCGTTTAGTATAATAACAGATATGGATGTGAAATCGATATTCTCACCTATTAATTATGAGACGTGTTTTATTTTATAGCCGGACTTAATAACTCATGGATTACAAAGCGGCCACAGGCAAGTGGATTGATGATTATACTGAGGAAATAATAGGTGTCAGCAAGCGCATCCACGCTGAGCCAGAGCTAGGCCATCAGGAGTTCAAGGCATCAAAGCTTCTCGTGGAGGAGCTTGAGAAGCACGGCTTCGAGGTTAAGCTGGGGGTCGCGGGTATGAAAACTGCTTTCATTGCAAGGAAGGGAGACGGTAGCCCGAAAATCGGCATCCTGGCCGAGTATGACTGCCTACCAGGGTTAGGGCACGCCTGCGGGCACAACCTTATTGCGGCATCAGCCCTCGGCGCAGCAGTGGGACTGGGAGAGATAATTGATGAACTTTGTGCCACGGTAATTGTCTACGGGACGCCGGCCGAGGAAGGGGTAGTCCAGAACGCCGGCGGTAAGGTGATCATGATTGATGAGATCAAGGAGGCCGATGTATCCATGATGATCCACGCCGGGCCCTCTTGGGGTAGCTACAGCACTACCAACGCGCGAGAGAGCTTCCTCGTAGAGTTCCACGGCAAGAGCAGTCACGCGGGTGCAGCACCTGAGAAGGGCGTGAACGCACTGGAAGGAGTCATACTCACGTTCCAAGGAATCAACGCACTGCGCCAGCACATCAACAGGGACATCAGGATACACGGCATCATCAAGCACGGCGGGGATAGCCCCAACACCATACCTGACTACGCCTCGGCACACCTCTACGTCAGGGCCCCGTCCATGCCCATGCTTGAGGAGACATACGGCAGAGTCAAGGCCATCATCAAGGGTGCGGAGCTAGCTACAGGGGCTACAAGCAAGGTATCCCAGGTAGCAAACACTTACGCGAACAAAATACCCAACAAGGTCCTCAGCAACCTGTTCAGAGAAAACGTTGGTTTAGGAGGAACTGATTATCCCAAGGAATTGACGCCAAAAAAGAGTGGTGCATCAACTGATTTCGGCAACGTCAGCCAGGAGATGCCTGCCCTGAGCGGATACATCAACATCGGGGACGTGACACTACACAGCCCAAATGGCACAGAGATGACATGTACGCCAAGAGCACATGAGGCAATGATCATAGGAGCAAAAGCCCTCGCATACACTGCGATAGATTTGATAACTGATTCAGATGTTTTGGAGAATGTTAAAGAGGAGCACCGAAAGAGGCTGGAGGAGCAGGATTAATGGAGATCCAACAGGTCGGTTCAAGGGGATACCTGTTCACATGGGATGTGCCGTACAAGACGAACGTCTACGCGATAAACGGGGACAAACACCTGTTCATCTGTGACACGTTCCTCGGCATCGAGCCTTTGGAGGAAGCATACGAGTACCTGAGAGAAGTGGGAATCGATAAACCGGTGATTGTGTTCATCAGCCACGGGGATTACGACCATTACTGGGGAAACGGCGCGTTCAAGAACACGGTTATACTAGCTCAGGAAGGCTGCTGGGAGAGAATTCACGATGAGCACGAGGAGACATACGCGAGGCACACGCACCACAAGATGGGAATGGTTGAACTTGTCCTTCCAAACATGATATTCAAGGAACGGGTAATATTCCCCGAGGACGGCGTCGAGTTCTACCACACACCGGGGCACTCCAAGGACTCATCCAGCTGCATGGACGTAAAGGACCACATCCTATTCGTGGGGGACAACGTCGAGTCCCCGTTGCCTTACATCTATAGTCAGGACCTTGACGTGTACATCAATTCCCTTGAAGGATACATTGAGAGGACTCCAAAAACGGTGATCTCCGGGCATGACCCGCCCATGAGTAATCTGAGCCTAGTGAAGGAGAATCTTGAGTACGTAAAAAAGGTGAAAAATGACAAGGTCGACACCAGCAAGCTCGATGAGCGATCCAAAAAGATCCATGAACAGAACATGAAAACTATGGAAGGAACAAAAACCTTCTAGAAAGAAGAAATACGCTCTACTCGGGCTTCTCTTCGGCTTCCTTAACTGGGATGTAAATATCCACTTGCTCCTCGCTGACATGCCTCTGGAGCATGAAGGGAGCTGACTCCTCCAGGCCGGACTCCTTGCTAAACAGCTGCTTGTACATCTTGTCCCATGTCTCGGGCTCGATTTCTGCAGGATTCATACTGTAGACTGCATAGCCACCCTTGGGTAGTGTCTTCTTGACCATGTCGTCCGGTGCCTTCGAGTCGTCGCTGACGCGGAAACCGATGAACATGTCCTCCTTGTCGGTACCCTCAATCCTGTTGTCCCAGGCCCACATCATGTAGATACAATCGTCCTGGATACCCTGGACTCTTTCCCATTTGCCAAGGAGTCTCTCGATGAGCTCTGAGGTGATGGTCTCCTCTTCCTCGGCGTTGGACTTGTCCACTGTGGACACGTACCCGATGAGGGACACCTTCTCAAGCTGACCGATGACTGGCTCCATTTCATCGAACAGAACAGCGGTCTCCATTTTATAGGTATCTTTGAAGAAGCCATATCAAAGCTATTTTGCCTTCAATCTGGCGGACAACAAAGGTGAGAAAACATTATTTCCACATATCCAATTCCACATACAGGACCCCGAGGGAATATGTTTTCGAAGTGACATGCATGCCACACGCTAACACATGCATCTCATGAACACCGCCAAACACATCGTTTATGGTCTTCAAGCCACTGCACCATACCCCTATCTGTTGTCACTGGGCACCACCCCTTCTCACCAGATAAATAAAGTCACCAAGTAACAACCTGTAGATACTGCGGTCACATATCAAAGCCCATAGATAACAAACTATTTTCCTCTTTATGTCAGGTTATTTGATGCAAGGCCATCGGAAATAAATTTTGTTCCGCTTATATCCAGTGGCTGCGGCTCCCGAAACTCCTCCTTTGCCAACAATATTATACCTAGAATACTGAGTATCCTCGATTAATTTGTCAAGAAGCTACCTGGATCTATCCAAGGAAGAGCTGGCGCACGCCACCGCCCTCCACGCGGAGAGCATCGTCATCGACGCCAGCACCGTTGGTTTCATCGAACACGTAGGCGAGGACATGATGCTGGACGACCTCATCAAGGGAGGTGTAACCGCCAGCAATGCCACCGTCTGCATGCAACACAACCTCAGTGAGGCAATGGGGGAGCTGGCCAAGTACCACGACTGGGCCAAGAAGAAACAGGATAAGACCATCATAGTAAAGACCTCCGAGGACATCGTCAACGCTAAGAAGGATGGAAAGACCGGGATAATACTCGGCCCCCAAGACAGCCAGTTTCTAGAGGGCAAGACCCGGTTCCTTGACATCGCACACATGATGGGCGTCAGGATCATCCAGCTAAGCTACAGCTGGAGAAACTTCGCGGCAGACGGCTGCTGGGAACCAAGAGACGGTGGCCTAAGCAAGTACGGGTTCGAGCTCGTCGAAGCCATGAACAAGAAGGGCATGCTCATCGATCTGAGCCACGTCGGCGACAACAGCACAATGGACGCCATAAATCACAGCAAGGTTCCCGTGAGCTTCACACATGTCTGCCCAAGGGAGACAACACCCACGGGCCTGAGCAAATACGCTGAATGGTCAGGGGGAGAAAGGTTCACCAAGATAGCCCTTGAAAGGGGAAGGACAAACGAGGCCCTGCAGGCATGCGCAGAGAAAAGGGGCATTGTTGGGGTTACGCCTTTCTTCGCCAAGAAGGCTGGCCCCAGTACGTACACCGATGACCTCATGGACCAGATCGATTACTGCGTGGACCTCGTGGGTGTAGACCACGTGGCATACGGGAGCGACCTGGACTACAGGAACAGCGTTACAAGGGCAGCGTACATCCGCAGGTACCCAGAGAAGATCGACGTATCATACCACACTGCGATGCCAAAAGAGTGGGGGTACGGCTGGTTAGAGCACACGCCCAACCTCACAAAAGGACTTGTTGCCCGAGGGTACAGCGACGCCGAGGCGAAGAAGATCCTGGGCGAGAACTGGGTCAAGCTCTTCAAGCGGGTTTGGGGCGAGTAGCCCACTCATTTTTTTATAGTATAAACACGTTGCTATCAGGGATTGTTATGGGTAGAAGCTATCTAGACCTGAGTAAGGACGAGAAGGAGCACGCTCTCGCCCTGCACAAGGAGAGCATCGTCATCGACAGCAGTATCGTTAGTGTCATCGAGTACGTCACAGAGGACATGTGGCTCGACGACGTAATGAAAGGGGGACTCACTGCCAGCAACATAACTGTGGGTATGCAGCGCAGGTTCACGGAGGCACTCCAGCAGATCATTGAGCACAACCACTGGGCCAAGAAGAATGAGGACAGGGTCATCGTGGTCAAGAAGGCCAGCGATATCGAGAGGGCAAAGAAGGAGGGCAAGCATGGAATAATGTACGGACCCCAGGACAGCATGTTTCTTGAGAGGGATGTCAATCTCCTGGATGTGGCCTACGACCACGGACTGAGAGCTATGCAACTCACCTACAACTGGAAGAACGAAGTGGGCGATGGCTGCAGGGAAAAGAAGGACAGCGGATTATCATGGTTTGGTGAGGCAGTTGTGGAGAGAATGAACAAGCTAGGAATACTCATAGACCTCAGCCATACAGGAGACCAGACATGCTGGGATGCCATTGAGCAGAGCAAGGACCCGGTCAGCTTCACACACATCATACCAAGGCGGAGCGCACCCGAAAAAGTAGGTGGCTACGCCGAGTGGGCTAACAGGGCAACAAGCCTCTGGGGCGACTTCGTCGGGTACAGCAAGCAGAGGGGCAAGCCCGACGACATGATGCAGGCATGCGTCGAGAAGGGGGGTGTTATCGGGGTGACCCCGTTCTTCGCCAAGAAGTCAGGTCCAAGTAACCTCACCGATGACCTTATGGACCAACTGGACGAGACCGTGGACATCGTCGGGGTCAACAACACAGGCTTCGGATCGGACCTAGAGTTCCCAAACACCGTGATGCGGGCAGCGTTCATCTACAAGAACCCGGATAGGATTGACGTGGACTACTTCACGCCCATGGACAAAGAGTGGGGGTACGGCTTCATGGAGAACATGCCCAACTTCACAATGGGGCTGGTTGCCAGGGGCTACTCGGACCAAGAGATAAAAAAGATCCTGGGCCTAAATTTCCTAAAGCTCTTCAAAAGGGTCTGGGGAGCCTAAACCACCAAGATTAGTAGAGTATCTTGATGGTTTCCTCTATCTCCATGCCAACCTTTGCCTGTTCCTGAATATACAGATCAGCTGGGACACACTGCTCGGGTCGGTAAACTCCTTTTTTTTCTATATGCCCTCTTCCCAGAATCGAAGGGATTTGAAGGCGTAAAAAAACTTGCTAGAATATCGGTTGAGGATAATGATTGAGGGTTTTACAGGCTCTTGTTTCTACCTATCTCGGTGACAGCGTCAAGGAACCTGTTAACACCATTCTTTGTATCCTCTGGAAGGTTTGCGGCGTAGCAGAGTCGCATATATCCCTCTCCTCGTGGGCCATACCAGGTCCCGGGTGTTAACAGGACTTTGTACTTGTCCCTGAGGATGGAGAATACCTCGTCACTTGAACCAAGCTTGGAAGTATTAACAAAATGGTATGTACCTGCCTGGGGCATGACACAGCTTAGCCATTGGTTATTGTTGATGGCCTCGTATGTCCATTTTCGCATCACGTCCCATTCCCGTTTATAGTCCTCGTGCCACCTGGGCGGAAGTGGTTCACTCATCTCCTTCCTGAGGCATTTTGCCAGTACCTTCATGTAGATGCTGGATGGGTCGATACCTCCTAACATGTGCCACCGCCAAACCTTGTCGATTATCTCCTCGTTGGCTACGATGTAGCCTGTTCTGAACGGACGTACGTTGTATATCTTACTGAACCCACGTACGCAGACGGCATAGTCCTTCATGGATGGAATTGAGCCCATGGACACGAACTTGCTGTCGTCGTAGAGACGCCGCTCGTAGACAGAATCCTCAAGATAAATGATCTCGTGGTCGCTCAGGATATCACCTATCGCCTTCGTGGTACCCTCGCTGAATACGGTTCCCGTGGGGTTTCCCGGCATACACATTATCATCATCTTAGTCTTGTTGTTGATCTTGGGTTCAAGCAAGTCAGGAACATCCTCCTCGGCGATGTTCCAGTTTCCCTCCTCGCTTATTGGCACCGAGATTGTCTTGGCACCATGTAGATCTGGCAGGCCCCATGCGAAGGTAAACTGTGGGTCTACAACCAGTACCTCATCCCCGGGTTCAAGGAAGATACCCGCGATGCATGCGAAACCATCGGCGGCCCCATGACATGTTCCTATCTGCTTCCTTGGGTCGTCTAGCTTGATCCTGTCCTCCACTAGCAGTTTCTCGGCGATAGCGTCTCTGTAATCGTGGGCATACCAGTTCTGTTTTGCCTCGGAGTTGGTCCTCGTGTCTAGGTCGTAACTGTTGGCTACCTCGTTCAGGTAATCCAGCACAAACTGGGGAACGTGCTGCCAGTACTCGTCACCCCATAGGAACACTGCCTCAGAGTCACTCATGAGGTCCCTTGGAAGCTTTTCGAACTGCTCGTATCTGACCTTGATTATGTTATTGAAACGATATTTACCACTCATGGTGCCCGATAATAGTACATCCAATCAGTATTTCATGGTATGCAGTTTAAATCACTCCCGCCTTCCAACACTTTTTTATTTAGGCGACAGGATACTTCGGTACGCGCTCCTGTCGTCTAGTCCGGTCAAGGATTCCGGCCTCTCGAGTCGGAGATCCCGGGTTCGAATCCCGGCGGGAGCACCATTCTATCTACTCAGTCTGACATCCAGGAGGCTTACTTGTCCTTTCCTTGTTTTCTTCAATGCGTCCAACAGAGCTCGCTTAACCACTGATAGATCCTCAACGATCTCATCCATCATCAAGTCCTCTAGATGGAGTGAGTAAATTAGGTATAAGAAATGAACAGTCTATTTTATGTCAAGCTGAACGGGCCGACCCCTCTCGAATCCAACGTGGAAGCTGCGGAAGGTCACCTCAAATATCCTGATCTTACCGTACCGCTTCTCGTTGAGGAGCCCCATGGTCTTCAGTTTCATGAGGTGACGTTCGACGCTGGTGTAGTTAAGCCCGGTCCTGCGACTCACCTCGCTTATGTTGAGCTCACCGCTCTCGGTGAGTACCTCAAGGACCCTGATCCTGCCCTTGCTACCAAGGATCTCCTCGGCCCGCTTGTCCCTGTTGTACAGGCTCATAGTAGGGCCACCACATTTTGCTCCAGTGTCTTTGCCGGTATCTTGTCCAGCCTGATTAGTTGGGTTCTGCCCTGGCTGGAGGAATGCATCTCCATGGCCACAAAGTCCAGGTCGTTGAGTTTCTTCAGGTACTTCCAGAACTGGGTGTGGCCCCGCTTCTTCTCGCCGTACTCCTCGCAGACCAGGTGGTAGCTTTCCTCGATCTGGCCTGTGGTAGCCTCGGATGAGGTGTTTGACATGAAGAATCTGGCGATGCCCAGCAATGAGAGCTTCTCGTGCTTGCTCAGGTACTGGATCTCGTCTGGCACGGTGACATCGAAGAGTCCCACCGCTATCTTCCTGATGTGTTCCGGCTTTAGCTGGCGTGAGCTCTCGTTGTTGGCCTCCAAGCCACCACCGTGGAGGAGGCTGATGGCGTACCTGGCGTCACCTCGCTCCTTGGTCGCTATGTCGCTGATGAAGTCGATGACATCAAGGGTTACCGCGTCAGATCTGAATGCTTGCCCTGTTCGTTGCATCAGTATATCGGTCAGCTGGATCCTGTTATAGTCGGGCAACCTTATGACATTCCTCTGGAGACTGCTCAGGGTACTTCTGTCCAACTTTTTGAACGTCCCAGCATCCTTGCTGATGCAGAGGAGGTTGAGCCTTCTGGGCTCGTCAGGTGTGGTCTCGTGGAACCTTGTGAGGTAGTATAGGGCGTCGCTTCCCTCCTTGTCGATGAGGGCGTCCACCTCGTCGAGGCAGAGGAGTATCTGGGTGTCTACCTCGTTGAGTATCTGGCGTAGGATATCAAGCAATTCGTTGGCGGAGTAGCCCCGTTCCGGGAAATCGGGCTTGATACGGGTCACTACCTGGCTAAGTATCATGAAAAGGCTGCCTCTTCGCTCGCGGCAGTTGATGTGAATGTAATGGAAGTTAACCTTTCTTCGCTCTGCCCTTGACGTCAGCGCGCGTCCATACGAGTGGGCGAGGACGGTCTTGCCGCTTCCCACGTTGCCTATTATGATGGCTTTCTGGCTCATCTCCTGCGGAGATGTGACCATGTGGTCGAACAGAGCTCCCAGCCGCTTCATCTCGTCGTCTCTGTGAAGTATGGCATCGGGTATATGGTGTATCTCGAGGATACTCTCGTCTACAAAAACAGATTGATAGCCCATTCTAAGCCCCAATGAGTTGGATGAATGTTGGGCATTTATGCATTTCGTACGTTCTGACTGATATATAGTGGGGGGGTAAGTGAAAGTGGTCGGGGTTATTGACTTTCAAGGATGCGGAAAAGCTCGTCCTGGAGAACCTCACCTGCGGCCCTCTCGATACCGTCCCTGTCGATGACGACGCATGGGCCATGAGTTATCATACCTATAACATTGGACTTTACACCGATTTTCCCAAGACCTCTGATGATATCCTTGGTTCTGTTAGGATCCACACATATCAGGAGGCTCCCTGAGCTGAGTAGCTTCAATGGGTCAATTCCTAGGGCGTCTGAGATCGCCTTTGTCTCATCGTGGATGGGCATATCAGCCTGATAAATGGTGAACCCGAGTTGACATGCCTCGGAGATCTCTAGTAGTCCATTGAGCACCCCTCCCTCGGTGGGGGTGTGCATGGAGTGGACGCCGCCGATCCTTGTCGCCTCAAGTGCTTCAGGTACGACGCTGACCATGTCAAGGAACTTTACCGCGCTGTCAAGTTGCGCCTCGCTCACGTGATCGACCAACTTGTGACGCAAATCAGAGGCCAGTATACCGGTACCTTCAATTCCAACGCCTTTTGTGAGGATTATAGCATCTCCGATCTGTGCCCCGTCGGTTGTGATTTTTGATTCATCTGATACCTCGCCTAGCATGAACCCCGAAACGATGGCTTTCTGGAGCCCTGAAACAGCCTCGGTGTGACCGCCCACGATGCTGATACCCAGATCACAGCAGGCCTCGTGCTGCTCATTCATTATTGTTTCAAGGAGGCTTTCAGGGGCATTCTCAGGGAGCAGGATTATGCTGAGATACCAGAGGGGCCTGCCACCCCTCGCCGCGACGTCGTTGGCGTTGATATGGACAGCCAGCCAGCCAATCTTGCTCTCAGCTCCCGTGATCGGGTTTGCTTTCGCAATAATAATTCGATCTCCCATAGCCAGCAGTGCAGCGTCCTCCCCAATCTTGGGCCCCTTGAGCACTCGGTCACTCGGCGTGCCTAGACAAGTGAGTACAAGCCTGTTCAGGACATCCTTGGGTATCTTGCCCGTTGCCAGCTTTCTGTCATCTGCCATGGCTGTCAATGTGTATTGATCGCGTCGGGATTTAGGTTAAGCGGTGGTCCTTGTGCAGGTGAACCCCATTACAACAGGGTGATACTCTATGTCCCTGAACCCTGCGATTCTCAATCTCTTCTTGACGCCTGTATGGATGTTCACCTTCCGGTACCTGGATCCTGGCTTGCCCGTGTAATGGAACATCCTACCGCCTGGTTTGATAACCCCCGCCAATTTGTGGTAGAACTTCTGACCATAGAGGTGCCCCGCGCTTGAGTGGCGCGGTGGGTCATGGATGATGTAATCGAATAACTGGGAAGGGAAGGCATCAACAACGATGAAACTGTCCCCGATGACTTTGTGAATATACTCTGATGAGAACAACATGGAGGACCATGGGTTGATCTTCGACATCAGTAGCACCATTGGATCGTATTCAACTGTGACCACTTTGTCTGCACCCCGTCTTTGAGCCTCTATTGCTGTGTAACCCAAACCCATACAGGTGTCGAGGACGGCTCCAGAGCACAGATCAAGCATTTTCAGCTTATCCCGGGTGTCCCTGTCAGGCGTAGTTCCCTTGGTCCGGTGCATCCGTATGCCATCAATCTCCAAAGTGGGCGCACCGGAGGTCGGCGAGAGTTTATAAAAGTGTTTGCCACTCGTAGCAGCCATAAAAACGGTTTTCTGGTCTACAAAGTAGATGCTACGCTCGTTTTTGGCTATTTTTTCCAGACTGACCGAGTCGATGATTTCGCCTTTTCCTAAATCATAACCCTCTTTTGTCTGAATTATGTCCGTTTTGGATAGCCCTATGTCAAGGGATACACGTGTTTTCCCGTCGAGGATGTGTTTTGCCTCCTTGGAGGTGAGCATGGGGGGTAATGTTTTCGGCATCTTTAGCAGTGTTCCGGGTTTTTTCAGGCTTTAAGGTGGTATTCCTCAGTATAAATCGATCTTAAGTACCCATTTTTCCTCCATTTTTCAGAGGTTTGGAGGGCATTTTTTCGATATTTTGTGGCATTGGTTTTACGTTTTTTCCAAGATGCTTAGAAAGTTAAACATCCGGGGAAGTTTTCGGTTAATTTTAACAGTGTAAAGCAAACGAAAAAACGCTTTTAGTAATACTTATATGAACAAATTTGCAGTGAGCCTTTCGATTACATGGCGTCTGACGACAAACAAAACGGTCTCAGGGGCGTTGTGAAGGATGTTATTGAACAAATCCTTCCCAGCGGAGAGGTCGAGTTGACTGACATCAAGGAGGAGATTTGGACGGACCTCGCCGCGTTGTACTACAAGTACGAGGACGAGGACCAGAAGAGGGCTTTCCGCGAGGTCATGCACGAGATATGTGATAAGATAGGCGAAGGTAAGTGGGATTCCGTGTACAAGAAACTGTACAGGGTGGAGCAGAAGGAGAAACCCTTCTAGTACGGCATTTACTAGAGAGGTCTATATCCAAATTACATCAAAATTTAAATTCATATATTTGTACATCTAAGTGGTTAGACTCGGCTCTCATTGCGTTCCCAAAACCTTTGGACGAGAGTCTTACCTCGGATTATTGGTATATTAAGAAAGTGTAACTCGTCGAGGTTGGTTTCATCTGTAGACTACTAGAACATGTTCTGGTTCCACGGTGGGATGTAGAACTCAAAATACAATATTTTTCCGTAGGATGCCTCATCATAACCCGCTGCGGAGACGTTCAGTAGTGTAGCCTTTGTGACCACGGAAAGAATCTCTGTCGGCGTAGCGCCCTTTGATTCACCTATGAGTATCTTGAAAACGTTCTCGTCCATTCGCAGCCCCTTGACATCAACTAGTTTATCAAGCCTCTCCACGAAATCTGCTAGATACTCGCCCTCAAATGTCAGGTTGGTTCCTACGCCCTTGATCCTCTCAAGGATCTCTTTAACTTCGTCATTCAATGTACTCAAGGGAAAAGGGCGGCGTGTTTTAACCTTTACTCGGTCAGGTCACTGTAAATCGCTTGCGATTATAACTATGAATTAAGTAAGGGTGAAAATACCACACTAAGTAGCACTAACCCTCTATATTCACTTGGGATATGCTGATTATTGCCAAGAAAAGAGCCACAGCAGATACTGGGAACAGGTACTTTGGACCGAAAGAATCCCAGACGAACCCGAATACAAGGGGCCCAATGACCAGTCCAAGGTCCTCGAAACTACCGTACAGGCCCATGGTCATGCCCAGCTTTTCCCGGTCAGCCAGTTTTGTGAGCAGGATTAGGGACACTGATGATGATATGAACCCCAATATTACAAGGGCAGTGATGACAGTTAGATGAAGAGGGGTTTGGGCGAACCAGTAGGTTAATAACAGCACGCCTGACGCGGCAAGGAGCACGGTCAGCATTCTCTTGGCATTGATACGGTCAGAGAGTCGCCCGATTATTGGGGTTCCAAGCAGCTGGAGAACCGTCCCTAACGATAGCATAATCCCGATCGACACCTCGTCCATCCCGTAAAGCTCGGAGGCGTAGATAGGGATGAAACTTCGAACAGCGGAAGTGCTAAAGAAAATCAGGAAGGCAGTGATGAAGGTGGTTTTAATCCTCGAATCGGACATGATGGAGCGTAAATTGTTTAACAACACGGAGATGCCCCTGTTTGATCCCTCCTTACTCTCATCGTCCTTGCCCGTGATGAACATCATCAGGGCAGCAAGCAAAAGGATGGCAGTGGATGCGTAGAACGCTGTGGGGTATCCAAAGTTTTTGGCTATCAATCCTCCAAGTACCGGCCCTGATATTCCACCTATGGCAAAGCATGAGGACCAGAGACTCATGTTGAAGCCCAGGCGGTCATCTGGGGACAACTCAGCGATGAGCGCCCTGCTGGTGGGTCCCACCATAACGAAAAACGACCCAATCAGGAACTGGAAGACGAAGAAGTAGGGCATCAGATCTGGGAACGTGTAGAGAGGAAGCACCAAGCTCATGAGGATCATTGAGACTATGAGAATCCTGATTCTGTTCACCCTGTCTGACATTGAGCCCCAGAAAGCCTCGAACGAGATTAGCCCGATGGCGAAGCTTGTCGACATGAAGCTCCACTGGGAGACGCTTACCCCAAGGCTTCTCACGTAGAGAGGCATGATGGGACCGGTTATTGTAATGGAAAGGCTGAGAGCCCTCAGGAATACTAGCGCGTAGACGGGTACTAGTTTCTTTATAGACTCATCCACCATGAAGACTCCTTACAGAGCGGTTGCCACAGTGGATAAAAGAATATTGGGAAGGACTAGAGCCCCAGAAGCCTCTTCAGGTTCCCGGTACAGACGGCTCCCACATCCTCCTTGCACATTTCCTTTACCTCGCCTATCAGCTCGCAGCAAGTGATGACGCCCTCGGGGTTGCTGGAATCGGTCTCCGTGAGCAGATATTCAATAGGGGTCTCGGCTACAGCCTTGATGAATATCGGGTCGCCCGCCTGAATGGTCCTTAGCCCAATGCTGAGCATGATGCCGTGGTCGACGCATTTACGGGCGTAGTCGATGTCTTTGGAGAATCCATGTATCGCCAGCCCCGTGTCTGTGTTGCCGGAGTCGATGAGTATCTCAAGCATCTCCTGTCCTGGGGCACGGTCATGTACGATGGCCGGCATCTTGAGCTCCCTCGCGATAGCGAGTTGCTTGTCAAGCGCATTATGCTGGACATTTGGGTCGATGAAACGGTCCTCCCGCACCCACTCATGGGTCATCCTCCCAATGAAATCGAGGCCGATCTCACTGATGGCAACACATTCTGGATCCTTGACCAGCTCTTTGAAACGATCACCAACGTCCTCGCTGTACTCATCGGCATACCACGGATGGACCCCAACGCATGATTTTATTATCTCGTGCCTTCTTGCCGTGTTAATGGCCTGCTCCGATGAGGAGAGATCTATCCCGCTGGTGAGGAGGAGCTTGAAACCAGTCTTCTCTGCCTCCCTAATATCACCCAGACTCATATCACCAAGATGACAGTGGCTTTCAGAATACATGAAAAAATAATAGGCAGAGGGATTGATAGCATTTACCTCGATTTGGGGGTATTTGAGTCAAAATATCAATAATCACTAGTTTGCGCTGTTGATTCGTTCCTTCAATTGGAGAAATAGAGCTAATCAGCCTCAATAACTGATCTCGCGGTTAGCCTGACCGCCTCCGCGCTACCATACTTGGGAGTCCAATCAACTGATTTCAGCTCCTCCATGTCCAGCTGCATTATCTTGACATCTCCTTTCCAGCCTCGGCCTCCGTCAACGCCGCCCGTCAATCTTATTTTTGCCTCAGCGAGACCCATCTCGTCCTTAACTGTCTCGGCTATCTCAAGGACGTTTGTCCTGTCCCACGAGCCGATGTTGTAGATGTCCACCTGGTTGCCCCTCTCTATCCCCTTCAAGATGCCGGAGATACAGTCATCGACATACAAGTAGGACTTGGACTGAGAGCCGTCCCCAAGTACCTCAAGCTCCCCCGAACTGGCTCTGAGCTTGTGAACGAAATCGTAGATGACGCCGTGGTTGCTCCTTGGCCCCACAACGTTTGCGAGGCGGTATATAATCGCCCTGAATCCATACATCGAAGCGTATGCCGTTAGAAGTGCTTCGCAGGATAGCTTGGATGCGCCATAGAGCGATATAGGCACCAGCGGGCCATAGTCCTCCCGTGTTGGGATTGCATCGGCCTCACCGTAGACAGTGCTTGAAGACGTGAACGCAATAAATCTCTGTTCTCCGCTTCGCCTCATGGCCTCTAAAAGGTTGTATGTTGCCTCGATGTTCTGCCTGAAGTGATCCTCAGGAGATGCGTTCTTGGCGTTGACCTCTGGATTGGCTGCCAGGTGGTAGACCTCGTCACATCCCTTGAGCGCGTTGTCAAGGGAGGTCTTGTCAAGCAGGTCCAATTCCATAAGCTCCATCATTGGGTCATCGCCCCACTGTGACAGGTGCTTCATACTTCCTGATGATAGGTTATCAATCACCCTCACCTCTTTGCCGTCATTGATTAGTCGGTCCACGAGGTGGCTGCCGATGAACCCAGCCCCACCAGTCACAATGGCCTTCATTTTAATCAAATCATGAGAGAGCCATGTCCCATAAGAGGTTAACGCGGACGTCGCTGTCCAGATATTCCGGGTAACAAGTAGAAGAATAACTGGAGCAGAAAAAAGACTAGCATAGCCGAGAGATAAATCATCACCCCGTCTATGGTCAACGGAACGTTCCTTAGTAGTACACCAAGTCCCAGCCCCGATGCGCCGTTCACTATATCCTGGGCTGCTTTCATGGGTCGCAGTTTGAGGATATACCTGACGACTCCCGATATTATCCCCCACACGCCCATGGTCATTAGGAACCAGTAGAAGGCAGTGAGTAGGTTTGTTGGGGGCACATGGAGCCCGATTTTCGCAAAGGAGATAACCCAGCCCAGAGCCTCAGCGGGCAGGCTGGGGGTATTCAGGATAATTGTCGCTACCACCACGAAAAGGACGCCGATGTTCAGGGCGGAGATAGGGTCAAACGTAGGAAGTAGATCAACGGGGATTATCTCGCGTTCATTTGCCCTCCTCGCATGAGGCATGGATACGAATGGAATCCATATCCCTGAGCCGCTGTAGGCCACGTAAGTCCCGCTGGCCTTGTCCATGTACTTGTCGCGCGGGTCAATAGAGGAGAGAACTCCTCCCAGGAAATCGAATAGGACGAGAACCCAATGGGACTTCGATAGGTTTCTTATGATCACTGCAATCAAACCAGGGTTCTTCTCCCTCCTGTTCACCACTTTTAGCCCGAGTATCTGTTTCCCGAACGTTGCCCCGTAGACGTACTCGGTTATTACCGAATACACGACTTGGGCTAGCCCCAGGTAGAATGGAGCAGCCCAAACGCCCTTCCACGCCCAGTCAGTGCCGAACAGGGAGCCTATGAGCAAAGGGAAGTACGCAAAAATGGAGAGCAGAAAACCGAAGACTGCTATCAGAAAGGCGTCGATGATATATGCGAAGAGCCTCATTGCCCAGAAACTCTGGAGTTTAAAATCCTGCACCAGAATCTCAAAGCCGTCCTGCCTGACTGTGCTGACAACTGGCCTCCCGCACTTGAAACAGTACTGGTCTTGGTCACCGTTGTACTCTCCGCAGTATTGGCAGCGTGACATCGCTAACGATATTATTTAAAGAAGTGAGATTTAAGGTCTACTCGGAGTCGAATTTCCATTTCAGTATGAGCATGCTGCCCAGTGCTTTAACGACCCCAGGGTGCGCCGTTACTGCTGCTTCCCTCAGGAAGAAGGGTACGCCTTCCTCCTCCACAAGGAACAGGGCCCTGCCTCCAATCTCGTGATCCATGATGCAGCCCCGGATCTCCACCTCGGGGCTATACTTAATCTGAGCACTCTCGCCAAGAACCTCCTTCAACGCCGTGAGGTTCACTTTCTGTTTTGCAGCGTCATCGTCGCTCAGGGAACCGGGTTCCCTCATCATCACCTTTATGTCAACGTTCTTCCTGACCGCCTCCTCAAGATCTTCTTTTACCTGTTCGATGTACGCCATTGCCCTGGTTGATATTATCAGGGTCTTTTCAGCGGTCCGGTACATCTTGCGGGTCTCATCCATCGAGACATGACCTACGCTGACTATCCGGATTAACCCGGTCCTAACCTCACCAGTACCTGCCTTCATGAATAGCTGAGATGCCACGTCCTCGAAGCCAGCCCTATAATCCTCAATAACTGTGAGCTGCTGCCTGATCTCGTAGCGTGATGCAGAGACAAGGGCATCGGCGATCTCCTCCGGCGTCAGGGGAGAATATAGGGCGGGTCGCCCTGGCCTCACTATGAGTAGACCTTTCTGGCTGAGCTCGTCCAGCACGCCGTATATCCTCGCGTTTGGGACACCGCTGGCCTTGCTGAGGTTTGTCGCCTTTGTCTCGCCAAGATGTATGAGGTGAGCGAGAGCTGATGCCTGGTACTCGTTGAGCCCCATGTTGCTGAGGGTGAATTTTAACTGCGTTACTTGGCGTTCCATAACATTTCTGCTCCAGCAGTGTATGTCTAAAGTACTAAACATAACTTTATAAGAGATAAACTTACTATCGCAGAGTAGTAACAAATAATAGGTTTCAATTGGGAGGCAAAATCAATGAAAGTAATGATTATGGGAATGGACGGCTACCTCGGCTGGCCACTTAGCATGTACCTCACGGAAAGAGGGCACGAGGTGAGCGGCATAGACAACATGACGCGTCGCAAGACTGTGGCAGAGGTAGGCAGTTGGAGCGCTACACCGATAAAATCAATCGAGGAGAGGCTGGACGCGTACAAGAAATCATCGGGTAATGACCTCACGTTCTACAAGGGTGACCTCATGGAATCAAGCTTCGTGGACCTGGCGATAAGGAAGGAGATGCCAGAGTGCATCGTCCACCTTGGCGAGATACCCAGCGCACCCTACAGCATGATGGATGTCAACCACTGTAACTACACGCAGATGAACAACATGGTGGGACACAACAACATCCTGTTCGCCATGAAGGAGCACATTCCAGACGCACACCTCCTTAAGCTGGGCACAATGGGCGAGTACGGCACACCAAATGTCGATATCCCGGAGGGCTTCTTTGAGGTCGAGTACAGAGGAAGGAAGGACAAGCTTCCCTTCCCACGTCAGCCTGGTAGCTGGTACCACCTGGCAAAGGTCCATGAGACATGGAACCTTATGTTCGCAAACAAGATCTGGGGCATCAGCGCCACGGACGTTATGCAGGGAGTGGTCCACGGTCTGAACACTCCTCAGATGGTCAACGATGACCTCATCACGAGGTACGATTTTGACGAGGTTTTCGGCACCGCCATAAACAGGTTCTGCGCTCAGGCAGTTGTGGGCCACGATTTGACCCCATACGGTAAGGGCGGCCAGACAAGGGGCTATTTGGCCCTGCGTGACAGCATGCAGTGCTTCACCATCGCAATCGAGGCCCCCCCGAAGGAGGGTGAGTACAGGGTCTTCAACCAGTTCCAGGAGTGCTACAGCGTGAACGAGCTGGCCGAAAGAGTCAGCAAGGTCGCTCAGGAGTACGGACTGGAGGGCAAGATATGGAACATCCCCAACCCAAGGGTAGAGGCAGAGGAGCACCGGTACAAGCCCGACATGAAACACCTGCCAGACCTGGGATTTAAGCCAATTAACACTCTCGAGGAGGAGCTTCACATAACTATTCCCAAGCTCGTGGAGTACAAGGATAGAATCGAGGCGAAGCGAGAGTCCATCATGCCCAAAATCAAGTGGTCTGCTTAATCCACTATTATTTATCCTTCTTCATTATACCTTCAACGAACCAGATTGACCGATATGCGCACGGCGGGTCCAGTCTGAACACATCGCCCAGTTCTTCATAGTGCTGAGGTCCCTGTTTTGGCAACGTTTTTAGGTATGGGGTAGTGTTTTGGGATAATATACAGAGAGTGTTGGTATGAGTAAAGGAGTAACTGTTTGGTTCACAGGTCTTCCGTGCAGCGGAAAGACCACAATCGCGGATAGATTGGGCGAGGTACTGCTAGAGAGGGGCGAGAAGATGGAGAGGCTCGACGGGGACACTGTGAGGAAAGGACTTACCAGTGACTTGGGTTTCAGCAAGGATGACAGGGCCGAAAACATCAAGCGCGTGACTTTCGTCGCCAAGCTGCTCACAAGAAATGATGTCAAGGTGCTGGCTACTTTCGTGTCACCCTACATCGACAGGCGCCAGCAGACCCGAGAGGAGATCAATGAGTTCATGATGGTCTATGTCAGGACACCCGTAGAAGAGTGCATCAAGAGGGACGTCAAGGGTATGTATGCCAAGGCTCTCGCTGGCGAGATCAAGGGCTTCACGGGGATCGATGATCCATACGAGGCGCCGGTAGAGCCTGAGCTCGTTGTTGATACAGACAAGGAGACCGTCGAGGAGAGCGTACAGAAAGTACTCGCCGAGATGGAGAAAAGAGGGTATCTCTAGAAATATTACTCGACCACAATCATGGTCAAGGTCGATCTGACGTGGTTCAGGCGCCTGATCTTTGTCGTGATTGTGTCCTTGAGGTTCTGCATTGTCTCGGCCTCAAGCCTCACGACGTAATCGTATACCCCGTATACGCCGTAGACGTCTTTGACTTCCTCGATGCCCCTAAGCGCCTCGGCGACATCGGTTCCCTCACCTAAATCCGTGTTGATCAGAACGAATGCTGTGCTTACCATTTACACCAATGTTTCGTTAACGTGACATGTTTTAACGTTTTCGAACGTTTTTTTGGGTAATACATTACAGTATATACTAAAAACGAGTACAACGTTAGTAAATCAATATAAAAATCGACACATAACGAAGTTTGATACGTCACAACATTTATTGCGCGTAGAAAAAAAAGGTAATTGGTTACTTTGTCACTTTCCCGAAAGATAGCAGTGATAGGAGCTGGGATGACCAGGTTCCACCATAAGGTCCACGCGGAGAAACAGAGCAGGGAGATGTTCACTGAGGCCGCCATTGAGGCGGCTGGGTCCGTTGACAACGGGTTCGACCTCAGGGACGCCGATGCCCTATACCTGGGATACTTCAGCAGCGATAACTTCGAGAAACAAGCTCATACATCTGCATTGATGGCTGACTGGATAGGTGTAAACCCCATCCCAACAGCTCGCATTGAGGCAGCGTGCGCCAGTAGCGGGGTCGCTATGAACACAGGAATTATGGCAATCGCATCGGGTCTCTATGATATAGTCATTGTCGGCGGAGTCGAGAAGATGAGGACACTTGGAACGGGAGACGTGACCAACACCCTGGCCATGGCCGCTGACGCCAGCTACGAGGTCGCCATGGGCTTCACATTCCCCGGATTGTACGCGGCCATGACGGCGGCACATTTCCACAAATACGGGTCAAAGTGGGAACAGTTAACGGATATCGCGATCAAGAACCATGAGAATGGGAAGCTGAACCCGAAAGCCCAGTACCAAGAGACGATCATGGATATAGCGTTGAAGCTGGGGGCTAGGAAGGGGCTGACGTTCGGAGACGAGATGGATTTCCTGAGGTCAGACCTGAACGCCATGGTAGCCGAGCCGCTGAGACTCTTTGATTGCTGCCCCATTTCGGACGGGGCCGCGACAGTGATCCTGGCCTCTGAGGAGGTGGCAAGAAAATACACAGATACTCCGGTCTGGATTGCAGGAATGGGCCAAGCATCGGACACCATGGCCCTCCATGACAGGGATGACCTTACATCGCTCAAGGCGACGAAGCTCGCGTCCAGGCAGGCTTACGATATGGCAGGGATAAACGCGGGCGACATCAGCTTCGCATGCGTCCATGACTGTTTCACGAGTGCCGAGATGATGGCGACTGAGGACCTTGGCTTCTTCAAGCTGGGCGAGGGCGGTAAGGCCGCCTCCGAGGGCAGGACGGCTCTTGATGGAGACATGCCCATCAACACGGATGGAGGTTTGAAAGCCAAGGGTCACCCGGTCGGGGCGACCGGTGTAGCCATGGTTGTTGAGGTGTTCAAGCAGCTGAGGGGAGAGGCGGGGGCACATCAGTTGAGCGACCCCAGGTATGGGCTCGCCCATAACGTTGGGGCCGCTGGTGCAACGGTTAGCGTGCAGGTGTACGGGAGGTAAAACGATGTCAGAGTATTTGGTTTCAAAGTTCTGGGAAGGAGTTAACAACGAGGAGCTCAAGGGATGCGAGTGCACGAGCTGCGGTATGCTCATGCTCCCAGCGAGGATCATCTGCCCAAATTGCGGCTTACGCGACTTGACCGACAAGGGGTACAAGGGAACTGGCACCGTGAAGACAAAAACTGTCATCCACGTTCCGTTGCCCAGGTTCCAGGAGATGAGCCCCCACGGCGTCGGAATCATTGACCTCGACGAAGGGGTATCCATAAGCGGGTTGCTGCTTGATGATCCGGTGATTGGCCAGAGGGTCAAGGCAGTGTATCTTGAGGATGGGGAAAAAAAGCTCCTGGCCTTCAAGCCAGTCTAGTTTCGGCCCTAGAAAACGGGTTTTCTTCTGTTATTGAAGGCGTCGATGCCTTCCTTGAGCTCCCCATAGTTCCATAGGTCTGCGAAGGCGTCTGCCTCGGCATCCAGAGCAGCATCAAGGTTGTTGTCGCTAGCAGCAAGTTTCTTCATTGCGCTGATGGCTTTCGGTGGCCCATTGACTAGCGCCTGGAGATATTCATTCATCTTGGCCTCGAACTCCGCCGCGGGGTAAACATGGCTAACGAGCCCTATTGATTTGGCCTCGTCTGCGTTGATCCGTCTACCGGTCAAAAGCAGTTCGTTTGCAACCGTCTGTCCGACGACCTTCTTGAGCAGACACGTACCGCCCCATCCCGTCATGAGTCCCAGACTTACCTCGGGCTGGCTGAAACGTGCCTTTTCGCTTGCGATCCTGAGGTCGCAGAAGAGGATCAGCTCGTTCCCGCCCCCCAGGGCATAGCCGTTGACTGCAGCAACCACTGGCTTCGGTGTCTCCATGAATTTTTTAAACGTGTTGTGACCCGCCTTGCTGACGTTTCTTGCCTCCTCGACGCTGAGGCCCGGGAACTGGCTCACGTCTGCGCCCGCGCAGAACGCCCTGTCTCCTGCTCCAGTAACAAGTATGGCCTTTATCTCGGGGTCCGCGGAAGCCTCGTCAACGGCCTCGCTGATCAATCCGAGCATTTCAAGTGTCATGCTGTTGAGCTTGGATGGTCTGTTTAGTGTGATCTTGTACACGCCATTCTCTTTCTCGGTCAGCACTGGTTTTTCCTCGCCCAGTCCTGCTTTTTTCATCTCGAATGGCCCCTTGGGGATGTTTGCCCCCAGCTTCATGGCTGTGTCGATGTCCTCGACCGTGGCCACGGCCTCCGTGTACAACCTTTCGGCTTCTTTGACGAATGGCTCAAGGAGGAGCTTCACGTCGAAGCCCTTGGCCTGTTCCTCGGTAACTGCGGGCCTCTCGGTATAGGAGTAGAATCCCTCGCCGGTTTTCCTGCCTAGCTTCCTTGAGTCAAACAGTTCGATGATCTTCTCGTGGGGCGCGTATTCCGGCCCAATGTGCTCCTCAAATGTCTTGAGGATGTTGTGGACGATGTCCAGTCCTATGAGGTCGCTCAGCATGAATGGTCCCATTGGCATGCCCGCCTTGTGCTGCATGGCAGCGTCGATCTGCTCGATGTCGAACTTATCTAGGAGCTTTGCTGCCTCGTTGAGGTAGGTGACCAGGATTCTGTTGACTATAAACCCAGGTGCGTCCTTCTTGACCCACACTGGAGTTTTGCTCATCTTCCTTGCCAACGCCATTACAGTATCGACTGTCTCCTTGCTGGTCTTGTCGCCCTGGTTGACCTCGACGAGCTTCATAATGGCGGGTGGGTTGAAGAAGTGCATACCAACGAACCTCTCGGGGTTCGGGACCACCGTGGCGATCTCTGTGATGCTGAGGCTGCTCGTGTTGGATGCCAATATTGCGTCATCTGGAGCAAGCTCGGCCGCTTCTTTCCATACCAAGTGCTTAATCTCCATCTTCTCGGGAATGGCCTCGATGACAAGCTGGGCGTCGCCCACTGCCTCCTTGAGGTCAAGCGTGAACTTGATACGTCCAAGTATTTCCCCCTTGACCTCGGGGGTTATCCTCTCTCTTTTCACGAGGTAGTCAAGGCTCTTTGTTATTCCCTTGAGCCCGTTGTCAAGGAACTCTTGTTTGATGTCCCTAACGGCAATCCTGTAGCCCGCCGCGGAGGCAATCTGAGCGATCCCGTGGCCCATAACCCCGGCACCGAGGATCGCTATCTTTTCAACTTGATCAGGCAGCATGATGTTTCAATCGGTTAAGCTCTTTTGAGCTTATAGGGTTTTCATGATAACACTATTATCCTCTGTGGGTAACATCGGAAGGAGAAATATGAGGCAGGTTGTTCTGCTAAAGGCAATCCCCGACGTGAACGAGATAAAGTTCGATCCGAGATCACGGGCACCCGTGACCGCCGGGGTAAAGAAAAAGATCAGTGAGCTTGACAAGCGCGCACTTGAGGCAGCCATCCAGACAAAGGACGCCGTAGGAGGCGAGGTGGTGGTCCTCAGCATGGGCGACGACAAGACAAACACAGCCCTACTTGCGGCTCTAGCAATGGGAGCCGACGGGGCTTACATAGTAATCGACCCGGAGTTGACGGGGCTTGACACCAACGCAACAAGCAAGGTGCTTGAAGCGGCTATGAAAGAGATAGGGGAGTATGACCTGATCATCTCGGGTGAGATGACCCTTGACTCCATGAGTAGCCAGATCGGCCCAAGACTCGCAGAACTTTTAGAGCTCCCACAGGTCACGTACGTCAAGGAGTTCTCTGTGGCTGACGGAAAGGTCACGGCTGTCAGGGACCTTGAAGACGTTGACGAGGTGGTAGAGGTAGCCCTTCCGGCCCTGATTACAGTTACAAGGGAGATCAACGAGCCCAGGATTCCGAGCCTCATGAAGATCATGAGAGCTAAGAAGAAGCCAAGGATAGTCTGGGACGCACCCGCGCTTGGCTTGGAAGTCGAATCCATCAAGGCAATGAGTTATGTCATAATCACGGACGTTACCGCCCCCCTCGTTGAGAGGAAGCAGATCAAGATCGAAGCGAACACTGTTGAGGAGGTTGCGGCCAAGCTTACCGAGGCACTGGCAGGAGAGGGGGTCATTTGATGAGATTCCTGGTTTACTCGGAGGACAGGGAGTTGGCGTTCCAGATCCTAGCCAAGGCACGGGAGCTGGCTGATATAAAAGGCTCAGAGGTAGTGGCACTGGTAACTGATGGCGCCCCCCAGGATTACATCAACCAGGGGGCAGATAAGGCATTTAACATCGAGGGCCTGGGAAGTTTCGCATTAACCCCCTATAGGGCAGCAATGCTCAAGGCAGTCGATGAGGCGGCAGCGGATTATATCCTGATAGGGGCAACCAAGAGGGGGAAGGAGCTTGCTCCAAGAATTGCGGCGACCCTTGGGGTCGGATGCATGAACGAGTGCTACAGTATGCGCTTTGAGGACGACAGGCTCGTGGTTGAGAAGCTCACATATGGAGGCTCGACGGTCGCCACGGAGTACAGCTCAAGAGTACCCACAGTGATCACGGTTTCCCCGAGGAGCTTCGAGAAGCTTGAGGCAGCGGAGAGATCAGGGGAAATCATCGCGCTAGATGTTGATATACCTGAGCCCGAAGTAAAGGTCATCGAAGTAAGGGAGAAGCCCAAGAGCTCAAGCGACGTTGAGAACGCGGATATAATCATCTCGGCTGGAAGGGGGTTCAAGGCGAAGGAAGACCTGAAGATCTTAGATAAGCTGGCTGAGATACTTGGCGCGGCTATAGGCTGCACCAGGCCCATCAGCGCGGACCTCGGTTGGATGGATTTCTGGGTCGGCATCAGTGGCAAAAAGGTCAAGCCCAGCCTGTACATCACATGCGGCATAAGTGGCCAGATCCAGCACGTGGCTGGGATCAGGGACAGCAAGATCATCGTGAGCATCAACAACGATGAGTCGGCGGGCATCCATGGAGTCAGTGACTATAGCATCGTTGGTGACGTCTACGAGGTCGTGCCGGCACTGGTGAAGGTCCTCAAGGAAAGAGCCTAATCCCACCCTTTTCTTTTCTATTCTATGGTTCTACCCGAGGATACTCTGCAATCCATCCGCGACGCGGCAGCAATCATCGCTTCATCCGAGTACGTCACATGCCTCACAGGGGCGGGCATAAGCGTCGAGAGTGGTATCAGGCCGTTCAGGGGGCCTGGGGGCCTGTGGACTGAGAAGGGCGAGCCGTCTATGGATGGTTACAGGAGGTTTTTGCGTGATCCAAAGGGGTACTGGGAGAGGAGGCTTGAGAACAAGAGTGAGTTTGGTTTGAGCCTGAGCGATAAGGAGCCGAATCCAGGTCATTTATCCTTGGCACGACTTGAGGAGATTGGGGTGTTGAAATCATTGGTAACCCAGAACATTGACAATCTCCATTACGCTGCGGGGAGCGTAAACATCCTTGAGATCCACGGTAACAGTAAGTGGTACAGGTGCATCGATTGCATGAGCCGCTGGCCCAACGAGGAGTTTGAGGTCAAGGATATCCCGCCAACCTGCCCACAATGCGGTGGGCTCGTAAAGACAGACACTGTGATGTTCGGGGAGCCAATCCCAAGGAAGATCCTTGAGAGGTGTTTCGAGGAATCAGAGAGAAGCGACTGCATGATAGTGGCCGGGACAAGCGCCACGGTGACGCCTGCCGCTAGCTTACCGTTGATAGTAAAGAGAAACGCGGGCAGGCTCATTGAGGTGAATATTAGGGAGAGTGAGATCACGTACTCGTGTGACGTGAACGTCTTCGCGCCCTCGGGTGAGAGCTTGCCTATTCTGGTAGAAGAGGTTGAGAAACTAGCTTAGCTTCTTCCTGGTCCAGTGGGCGACCTCTTCACATGTGGCGAACCACACATCTCCCCTGTCTTTGGCGTCCCTGAGCAGCTTCTCTAGCATGTCCAGCCTGCTGACGCGGCCGATGCACTGGGGGTGGCACGTCAGGCCAAAGTATCTTCCGAGCCGGTAGATTCCGTCCCACTCGGGCTTCCAGATGTCCCAGACCTGCTTGGGGGTCATCCTGTGGGTCTCGAAGTGGGGCCAGTCGTCCATCATCCACTCAACTGGCAACTCAACTAGGCCCGTGTCCTCGCCCCTCCACTTGAGTATGTACGGCATATCATCGTCCATAAAGTTGCTGTCGTAAGTGAACCCCAATTCCTGGACTAGGTCGAGGGTCCTGTCGCTGATGAGCCAGTAGGGTGCCCTGAAACCTGTGGGCTTTACGCCTATCTTCTCGAAACTGTCGAGTGCCTTCAGGAATACGCCCCTCTCGCTCTCCATGCTTATCTCCCCCAGCTTCTCGTGGAGGTACCCGTGGGCACCCATCTCGTGGCCTCGCGCCACGATGTCCTCGCAGCTCTCCGTGAAATTGTCAACGGTCCACCCCGGCGTGAAGAACGTCGCCTTGATATCAAGCTCGTCCAGTAGGTCAAGGATACGCGGTATGGCTGTGTTGGGTGCGAACCTACCTCTGCTCTGGGCGACGATATCTAGCGGTGCCCTCCTCATGAGCGCGCTGTTGCTGTCATAGTCGAAGGAAAGGTTGAAACAGGATTTGTAGCCGTCAGGCCAAAACGAATCAGACATAGTTATTTGGCGATGTTTGAACGTAAAAAATCTGTGTTTAATGCCTTTTTTCACTGATTTGAGTAAATGTGCGGTGATAATAAGGGATGGTTTTTTATGGCTGAGAAAAAATAGTTCAGTCTGACCGATAATGAGCCGGGATAACACCATCTACATCGGCAGGAAGCCTGCCATGGCCTACGTAATGGCTACGCTCGCAACATTCAATCACAACGATGTCGTCCTGATCAAGGCAAGGGGCAGGTCAATCACGACCGCCGTTGATGTCGCAGAAATTACCAAGAACAGGTACATGGACGGCATGGAAAAGCCCGGGATAACCATCGGCACGGAGAAAATCGAGGACGATAGGGGCACGAGGAACGTCTCAACAATGACGATCACTCTCGTCAAGGGTAACGCGGTAGTACCGGCAGAGGTGTTCGCCCCAAGGGAGCGTAGGGAGAGAAGGCCACCCCGAGGGGAGAGACGTGAGCCGACACCCAAGCCAAAACCCAAATCGGAACCCGAACCCATAGTCGAGGCAGTTGATGTATCAAAGATCAGCGGAGTGGGCGTGGTCACCGAGGAGAAGCTAAAGTCGGCAGGATACGATACCGTGGCCAAGGTGTTGAACTCAGAGCCATCCGAACTATCGTTGAAGACAAGGCTCACAGTGGCTCAGATTGAGAAGATCATGGCAGCCGCAAAAGAGCTCTAATCTTTGTAGAATCTCTTAAAACCCGACAAGAATAGTTCATCGGGATAAGTATGCGCGTTTTACAGCTTCACTGCTCAGAGTTCAGCTTCAAGACCCTCAAGGAGACCCCCGTTGCAGAGCGACCTGCGTTCCCCAAAGAGGGAGAGTACGAGAACATCCTTGTCTGCTTCACCTGCTTCGAGAAGAAAGACGTCAACAGGGAGGAGGAGATCATCGATGAGTACATCAAGAACATCAAAGTGGACACCGAACGGATCGGGTGCAACAACGTCATCCTCCACCCCTACGCACACCTGAGCCACGAGCTGGGCAGCCCAAAGAGGGCAAAAAAGTTCATGTCTGACCTGGAGGCAAAGCTCAACTCAGAGGGAATAGACGCCCACAGGAGCCCCTTCGGCTGGTACAAGGCTTTCGGCTTGTACTGCAAGGGCCACCCGCTGGCCGAGATGTATAGGGAGTACTAGGCCCAGACCTTGTTTGGGTTCAGAATCCCTTTGGGGTCAAAGGTAGCCTTGATCCCCTTCATCAACTCCATCTGGGCGGGACCCACTTCTCGCTCCAAGTAGTGCTTCTTTGTGTAACCAAGCCCGTGTTCGCCTGACGATGTTCCGCCCATCTCAAGCGAGAGGTCGATGAGGTCGCTCAACGCTGCCTCCATTAGCTCGTCCCATTCCTCTTCTGGAGTCTCGTCCTTCTTGATGATGAAGTAGTGCAGGTTTCCGTCTCCTGCATGTCCCACTGGGACCAGCAAGACTCCGTGTTTCTCGGCAACCGCATCTGCACGCTCCACGTAATCGGGTATCATGCTCCGCGGGATGCAGATATCTGCCTCTTCAAGTGTGTATGCCGCCATGTATGCATCGAACAGGCATTTCCGTGCCTCCCAGATCTGGTTCTGACGCTGGGCATTATCCGCGATATACGCGTCCACAGCACCCATCTCAAGGCAGATTTCCCCGGCAGTCTCCAGCTCTCTGTCAAGCTCCTCCTTGCTGTTGGCCTCCACTGCTACCAGAAGGTACGCTGGATGACTGTTGTCCGGGAGCTTCTTCCCCGTGTGTTTTTCCGCCATAAGCACGGCTTGCTGGGGCATGTACTCCAGGCCGAAGGGCACGATTTTTTTATGGATTATCTCCCTGACGGCTTTCACGGCGTCTATTGTTGACGTGAAAGGCGCGTAGATCAGTGAAGTGAACTTTGGCTTGGGTATCAGTCTTAGGATCGCCTTTGTGACTACACCCAGCGTCCCCTCGCTCCCGATGATTAGGTCAATTAGGCTGTAGCCCGTGCTGTCCTTGACGAATTTGCCCCCAATCTGAATAACCTCGCCGCTGGTGAGCACGACCTCAAGGCCGTTCACGAAATCACGGGTGACGCCGTACTTCATGGCACGCATCCCACCTGCGTTTGTTGATATGTTGCCCCCTATGCTGCCAGACTCTTGGCCTGGGTCAGGGGGGTAGTAGAGTCCGAGTGCCTCCGTTGCCTCGTGGACCTCGCTGATAAGTACACCCGGCTCAACGATTGCCATAAGATTATCCTCGTCTATCTCGATGATCTTGTTCATTCCCTCAAGGTTGAGGGCGATTCCACTGTGTACTGGATGGGATGCACCACTCAACCCGGTCCTGGACCCCTGGGGGGTGACCGGAATCAATTCGTCGTTTGCCAGTTTGAGTACGCCCTGGATCTGCTCCGTGGAGGATGGAGAGACCACCAGCGTTGGTGGGTGTGGCTTTAATGGGCTTTCATCGATAGCATGCTTGTCTAAATCGTCCTTATGGTCGGACACGTTGACTTTCCCTACGATGTTCTCTAGTTTTGCCCTGATTTCAGATGTAACTTTGTTGAACTCAGGCATCTTTCCCTTGCTCCTTGAGCTTTTCTATGAGTCCGGGCACCACGTCGTACAGGTCCCCGACAACGCCCAGTGTGGATATCCCGAATATGGGTGCATCCGGGTCCTTGTTGACGGCAATAATGACGTCGCTGGTTTTCATGCCCGCCTGGTGCTGTACAGCTCCGCTGATACCGCACGCTAGGTAGACGGTGGGACGAACTGTCCTGCCACTGAGCCCTACCTGGTGTCTATAATTGATCCAGCCCTCGTCGATGGTGGGTCGGCTTGCGCCTACAGCGCCTCCTAATGCGGTCGCCAGCTTCTGCATGAGATCAAATCCGCTTGGGTCTCCCATTCCTAGTCCGCCGGAGACGATTATGTCTGCGTCGCTGATGCTGATCTGTTCGCCCGCCTTCTCGAAGCCAAGTACCTTGATTCTGTCTGTTAGCTTGCTCATTTCAACAGGCTTGTTGACGATCTCGCCCTTTGGGGTATCAACAATTGATGCCTCCGTGAACATCTTGTACCTGACCGTGGCCATCTGGGGCGTGCTGTTGGTGGTTTCGATGGTTGCCATGATATTGCCGCCGTATGCTGGGCGAGTCTGCTGGAGCAGCTTTGATTCTGGATCAATATCTAGACTGGTGCAGTCCGCTGTAAGACCGGTTTTGAGCTTGGCTGCCACCCTAGGGCCCATGCTCCTGCCGATGCTGGTGGCTCCCACGAGGAATATGCTAGGTTTCTCCTCCTTGCAGCACTCCGTAAGGAGGTCGCTGTATGGGTCGTCCCTGAACTGCGCCAGTCCGGGGTCGTCGTAGACGAATACTTTGTCCGCCCCCCTGTCTACAAGCTCCTTGGCAGAGTCTTCAACACCTGATCCTACTAGGACTGCGTAGACCGGCTCCGACAGCGGTGCAGCCAGTTCCCTCGCCTTCCCGAGGAGCTCGAAGCTCACCTTGTGGAGGCTTCCATTGCTCATCTCGGCATAGACCATGACGCCCTCGCCCTCCAATACTTTAGCCTCGGACGTGGTCATGACTATGACGCTGACCGGGCAGGCAGGGACGCACTCGCCACAAGCCCTGCAAGCCTCGTTTATCACCGCGACGCCATCAACCATATCAATGGCCCCGAATGGGCAGGCGGTGATGCACTGTTCGCATCCGATGCATCCGTCTTCAACGTATACTGGTGCGCTCATCTAGATCACCTTGCACTCCTGTAGCTTTGCAATTATCGCTCCCACCAGCTCTTCTGTAGTTCCCTGAACAATCTCGCCCGCGTAGTGAACTTCGGGCTCAAATATCTTGACTACACGGGTATAGCTGCCGTCCAGTCCTATCTCCTTTACTGGGAGTTTGAGGTCACCGTTGGTGATCTCCTTGAACACGGCCTTCTTTGCCTTGAGGCGTCCCCTCAGCGTTGCCAGCCTGGGCTGGTTGATGTCCTTGCTGACGGTGATGAGCAGGGGCAATGGAACCTCCAGTGTCTCGATGCCGTCGTCCATTATCCTCTTGAGTATTACCTTACCATTGCCGACCTCTACTATCTCGTTGACGTAGCAGACGTGGGGAATGCCCATGTGTTCAGCCATCTCGGGGCCGGTTTGACCCGTGTCGCCGTCAGTGGTCTTGAGGCCGCATATGATGATGTCGTATCCGCCCATGTGCTCGACCGTCTTGGCAAGGGTCAGGCTTGTTGCCCATGTGTCCGCGCCGGCGAATGCCCTGTCAGTTGCAAGGTAACCCTCGTCTGCGCCCATTGCGATTGCGTCCCTGAGGGCGTCTGCTGCCCATGGTGGTCCCATTGTTAATACCTTGACACTTCCGCCGTGCTTTTCCTTGATCCTGAGTCCCTCTTCGATGGCGTACTCATCGAAAGGGTTGATTACCGCGGCGACTCCTTCACGGATCAGTCGCCCTGTCTCCTCGTCGAAGTTGACTTCAGTGGTCTCCGGGACCTGTTTGATGCATACGACGATGTTTAAGCCTGCACTCATTGTAATCAGCTGTTTATTGTCTATCAGGATTGCCGCCTCTATAAAAAAGCGAGTGTTTCGTCGAAGGGGTTTTCTACCATCGATGATGCCTCATGATTATGGTGCTTTGCGTCGAGGATCTCTTGGATGGTGCCGGTGTGGAGTACAGGGTCATGGAGCTCACGGACAGGGCGGTATCTGTCGATGATGTGGTCCGGCTTTCTAAAGGTGAAATCAACCCCGATGAGATATGCAAGACCATTCTAGTGAAATCCAAGGCAGGGTTCAGAGCTCTCTTCCTCAGGGGCTCAGACAGAGTGAGCTTTAAGAAACTGAAGGCGGTCATGGGGAAGTCGCGGATAGCATCACCTGAAGACGTTATGGAGATCACCGGCGTTTTACCAGGAGCAGTTTGCCCGTTGCTGGTGACCACCCCGGTCATCGTTGACTGGAAACTCCTCAGACTTGACAGGGTGAACTTTGGATCGGGGAACCACCTGTACGGCATCGAGATGAAATCAGTTGACCTCTACAGAGTGATGGACTACACGGTGATTGATTTCACCGAGCCATAAAATAGAGATCTATACATTCGTGAAGACAGGCAGTCCCAGTTATATACTCGGGAACGGTGAATACGCGGTATGGCAAGCATAGGGGATATAATATACTCTCTTGGGCTAATCGCGACCGGGTTATCCGCTGGATATCTCTACCGCAACAAGATCCCCCATGGAATGAATCAATCAGAGGAGGCGATAAGAAAGTTAAGGAGAAATCTTCAGATCACAGCTATCTTCTACTTGAATCCCTTCGTGTTCGGTGGCGCCATTTGGGCTTTGGATATGAGTGATATCAGAATATTTGCTCTGCCTTTCCTCGGAGCATTTGCGGTAACCTTTGGTGGCGTCCTCGGATATGTTGCGTCTGGGATATTCAATTTGACCCGGAAACAGAGAGGAGTCATGGTGACATGTGGTAGCTTCACAAACATCGGTAGTATCGGGTCCCTGATCACATACATCATCCTGGGTGAGACCGCGGTGGCGATTATCCCGTTTTACAAGCTCTTTGAGACCTTTCTCTACTATGGCGTCGGATTCCCTTACGCTAAATCCATGAGCGAAATGGCTTCAGAGAAGGAGTCAGTGTTTGACAGATTCAAAAACATACTGTCCGACAGGGTCCTGCAGGTTACGTTATCAAGCTGGGTTGTGGGACTTGGTTTGAACCTACTTGGAGTTGAGCGTCCAACATTTTTCTCGTTATTAATCCGCGTCTTCATACCTCTTGTCTCGTTATCTATGCTCTCATCCATTGGAATGGCTTTGAGGTTCGGTAAGATGCGTGAATACATGCGCGAGGCTTCAGCCATCGCCCTGATTAAATTCGTGGCGATCCCTACAAGCGTTTACTTGTTAGCCTCAGGGGTAGGTCTCGGTACGGTTAATGGAGGGCTGCCGTTAAAGGTGGTGACAATTCTTGCATCTATGCCCGTGGCTTTCACAGCCATGGTACCTCCCACTCTTTACAACTTGGATGTTGATCTTGCGAACACTGCATGGATGTTGACCACATCGCTACTTCTGGTTGTAGTACCCTTACTCTGGCTGATTCTCTGATTCATCCAATTTATTACCTCAGTTCAACGAAACGCGTTGGATGACAGAGTGAATGAACCAGATTGAGATGTTGTTTGCAGAAATATTATAGAAAAAGGCGAAGAAAATAGATATTATTCCAGAAACCTTATAACAAAACGTCATATTTATGACATACCGATAAGGAAATAAATCAATAGCACAACAAGAACAAAGAAAACCGGTTGAAGCCACACATGTCACCAAGGAAACCCACCAAGAAAGACCTGGAGAAGCACATCGAGGAGATGGACAAGCAGCTTGAGATCAGCGAGGACAAGGCAGGAAAATACCTCAAGGAGCTGCAGTACGCCAAGGCGGACTTGCAGAACATGCAGAAGCAGAACCTGAAGCGAATCCAGGACGTGATGGACAGGGCAAACGGCTCTATTCTTCAGCAGATGATACCCCTTCTTGACGAGTTGCAGATACTCGGCGCATTTAACGCCGAGGAGAATCTCATCGAGGGGGTCCAGATGGTGGAGAGGAAGCTCATGAAGGTACTTGAAATGGAGGGGGTCCAGCCTATCGAGGCTGTGGGATTAAAGTTCGACCCGTTCAGGCACGAGGCCATCATGGAGGTTGAGACTCTGAACTTCGAGGACGGCCATGTGGCCGAGGAGATCAGACAGGGATACACGTACAAGGACAAGGTTCTGCGTGCAAGCGTGGTCAAGGTGGCGAAGGCACCGGATGTTGTTGAGATTAAAATAGAGGACGATCAAGATGAGTGAAACAAAGAGAGAAAAGATCATAGGCATTGACTTGGGTACCACAAACAGCGCGGCAGCTGTCATGATGGGGGGAAACCCAGCGGTCATCCCAAGCGCCGAGGGCCCCACAGTTGCGGGCAAGATGTTCCCAAGCGTCGTCGCGTTCACAAAGGATGGCCAACTACTTGTAGGACAGTCCGCCAGCAGGCAGGCGGTTACAAACCCCGAGGGCACCATCCGTGAGGCGAAGCGCCACATGGGCACTGATAGGATGATCACGCTGCACGGCAAGGATTACACGCCACAGCAGATCAGCTCCTTCATACTTCAGAAGATTCTGCGGGACACGGAAACATACATGGGCGAGAAGGTGACCAAGGCGGTCATCACTGTCCCAGCTCACTTTAACGACAACCAGAGACAGGCAACCATCGACGCGGGTGAGATCGCGGGGCTGAGCGTGACTCGAATCGTCAACGAGCCAACGGCCGCGGCACTTGCCTACGGCCTCGACAAGACAGACCAGGACATGAAGATTCTCGTCTTCAGCTTTGGCGGCGGCACGAACGACACAACCATCATGGACTTTGGCAGCGGTGTATTCGAGGTACTGTCCACAAGTGGCGACACCCAGACGGGAGGAGCCGACGTTGACAAGGCCGTCATGGACTACTTGATAGCGGAGTTTAAGGGCAAGACGGGCATCGACCTCACGTCAGACATGAAGGCAATGGCCAGACTCAAGGAGGCGGCCGAGAAGGCAAAGATAGAACTCAGCAACCTAATCACCACGGAGATTGAGCTGCCTTATATCGCCATGAACGCAGACGGGCCGCAGAACCTGCAAATCACACTCACAAGGGCAAAGCTGGAGCAGATCGCTGCGTCCATCGTAGAGAGGATCATAGAGCCAATCAGGCGCACCATCAGGGACTCTGGACTTACAGTGGACAAGATTGACAAACTGGTCCTGTTCGGCGGGATGACAAAGATGCCCCTTGTTCAGAAGACAGTCGAGGAACTGGTAGGCAAGAAGATGGAGAGGGGAATTGACCCAATGGAGTGCGTCGCCATAGGCGCCAGCATCCAGGGGGCAGTACTTGCTGGAGAGATTGATGACATCGTCCTACTGGACGTTACCCCGCTGAGCCTAGGCGTTGAGACAATGGGAGCCGTCATGACCAAGGTACTTGACAGGAACACGACAATCCCAACGAAGCAGACGAAGGTATTCAGCACTGCGGCTGATATGCAGACCGCGGTAACCATCAACGTACTCCAGGGTGAGCGATCCATGGCAGCTGACAACATCAACCTGGGCAGCTTCAACCTGGCGGGCATACCTGCGGCGCCAAGGGGGGTACCCCAGATTGAGGTGACCTTCGACATCAACGCCGACGGCGTCCTCAACGTGTCCGCAAAGGACTTGGGGACAAGCAAGGAGATGAGCATCACTATCCAGGCAGCCACAAAGCTCAGTGACGCAGAAAAGGACCGCATGGTCAGGGAAGCGGAACAGTACGCCGACGCCGACAAGGAGGCAAAAGAGGCTGCTGAGATCAAGAATCAGGCGGACACACTGGTCTACAGCACCGAGAAGCTGCTGAACGAACAGTCCGAAAAGATCCCAGCCGAGATGAGGGAGAAAATCATGGAGCCACTTGAGGCGCTAAAGACTGCAGTTCAGGAGGGAAGCACCGCCGAGATAAAGTCCAAGATGGAAGATCTTGAGAAGGTTGCCCAGGAGCTTGGCGCATCACTGTACCAGCAGGCGGGTGACCAGGCCGCAGCAGGCGGCCCTGGTGGACCCCAGCCGGGTCCACAGCCTGAGCAGCAGCAGGACCCCGGTAAGAAGACCGTCGAGGCCGACTACAAGGTAGTCGACGAGGATGAAAAAGAGTAACTCCTCCTTTTTTGCTCAAAATATTTTTTCGTTACTATCCCAGTGGAGACTAGAGCCAATTGCTTCTATCGTTCTCCTCGATAATCTCGTTGAGGAGGTCCCTGAAATCGATGAGCTGCTCCATGGTAACGTCAACGCTGAACGATTCCTCGGACGCCTTCCTGAACTTTTCGACCATCATCCTGATGACCATGTTTGTGTCCTCGTCCACCGGGAGGCTGAAATGAATGCGCTTCATCGTTGATATCTTCAATGCGCTGGGATTTATGATGTGCGTAAATACAGCCCAGTATTCAACAAGGTTTATGTGCCAGCTTCAGGAACAAAATGCCATTACAGAGGCGCTGATGATTGTCCGATAAACGCGATTACTACGAAGTACTAGGTGTTGAGAGGAGTGCCTCAGCTGACGAGATAAAGAAGGCTTTCAGGAAGCTGGCTTTCAAGTTCCACCCAGACAGAAACAAGGAGGAGGGTGCCGAGGAAAAGTTCAAAGAGATCAGCGAGGCGTACGCCATCCTCAGCGATGACAGCAAGAAAGCCCAGTACGACAGGTTCGGCCACGCCGGCATCAGTGGCGCGTACAGCCAGGAGGACATCTTCAGGGGCGCAGACTTTAGCACCATCTTTAGGGACATGGGCTTCGGAGGGGACGATATATTCGGCAGGATCTTCGGCGGCATGTTCGGCGGAGGATTCCAGAGATCGAGGCGACGTAGTGGCCCGCCACGTGGTAGGGATGTTGAGACTCGCATCGAGATCACCCTTGAGCAGGCGGCGACAGGGGCCGAGGTTGAGATCAGTTTGAAAAGTTCCGTTGCGTGCACAAAGTGCGGAGGCAACGGGGCTGAGCCTGGTTCACAGGTAGTCACTTGCCCACAGTGCCAGGGACGGGGCCAGATCCAGCAGCGGACAAACAGCATATTCGGCCAGATGGTTACGCTTACAACCTGCCCACGGTGCAGGGGAAGAGGACAGACCCCCGAGAAGCCATGCTCAAAGTGCGGTGGCAACGGACTTGAGGAGAAGCGGAGGAAGCTCAGCGTTAAGGTGCCCGAGGGCATCGATGACGGCGTCTATATGACCCTGCGGGGCCAGGGCGACTCCGGCATGTACGGCGGGCCCAAAGGGGACCTGTACATCCAGGTTAGGATCAAGCCACACAAGGAGCTCATCAGGCGCGGCAGCGACATCATACACGAGATTGAGATCAACTTCCCGCAGGCGGCATTGGGCACCGAGATAGAGGTGCCGGTGCTTGGCGGCCACGAGACCATAAAGGTGCCCGGTGGGACCCAGAACGGTGACATCCTCAGGCTGAGTAAAAGAGGCATGAAGAGCCGGTTCGGCTACGGTGACCAGCTCATCCATGTCACGGTTACAGTCCCCAAGAAGCTGTCAAAGAAAGAGAGACAACTTATCCAGGAACTTGAAAAAGAGCTGGGTAAAAAGAAAGGTATTTTCGGCTAGCGTCTATCGATTACGTCGTTGACGCCCGGTCCAGTACCCACGAAGGTCACAGGCACGCCAATCTCTTTCTCGATCTTCGCGACGAACTCCTTTGCCTCGGCGGGCAGGCTGTCGTAGTCACTTGAGCCCGCGATCTCCGGGTACAGGATGTCCATCTTTGTGACAGCGATCTGTGTCGCACCGTTGATCCTTGAAGCCCTCTTTGCTAGCGCGTAGTTGAACGGCGCTGCCCTTCTCTGACGGCCCGTGACTGTCCCGTACTCGTCCCAATTGCGCTTTTTTGCCTCCTCGTGGCTTATCTCGCCCTCAAGGGGACCCTCGCCTACACGCGTAACGTACGCTTTGCATACCAGCACGACGTCGGTGATTCTTGTAGGGCCAACGCCCACGTCACTGCATACCGCTGCGGCGCACACGTCCTTGCTCGTTACGAACGGATAACCTCCATGGAATAGACTGATGTAAGTGCCCTGAGTGCCCTCTAGGACCACGTTCTCGCCCGCGTCAAGCGCATCGTTCACAAGCATTGGCACATCCTTGAGGTATGGAGCCAGCTCAGGGATATCCCTCGCCATCTTGGCTACACGTAGCGCCCTGTCAGAGTTACATGGGCCTGTCCCGGTCCCAGTGGTCCCGATCTTCTCCTTCAGGTAACCTTTCTGGTCTGCCTCGATGTGCTTCTGCTCAATTATAGCGCACTGTGGATCAAGCCCAATCCTGCCCTCGATACCAGTGACCTCAATCTCCTTGAGGAACACCTCAGGGTTAACCAGGACACCTGGCCCGACCAGCTGGAGTGACCTCTCGTTAACGAAACCGCACGGTACCATGCGGAGCTTGTACTTGATGTCGTCCTTGACGACAGTATGCCCCGCGTTCGGGCCGACACCGCCCCTTGCTACGACCGCGGCATCGTCAGCCACGGCTAAATAGGATACTATCTTACCTTTTCCTCCGTCTCCGAAGAAACCATCAACAACTATTGTACAGCTCAAACATAACTCACCAGAGCCAAACACACCACCCATACTGATGATTTAAGTTTAACGCACATAGTGGTCCTCGGAGGATCTGTTTTTAACAGAAATATGCAACTTGGGAGGTTTATTTGGCACCTAGAACTAGTTTCTTGCACATAACAGCACCACCGGTCACCTGCTCTGTGATGTTTGCCATGGCTCAAGTAGATGCTGATTACGTAGCCGCACGCCAGAAAATTATCGAGGCCGGAGAGAAGATGATAACCGAGTTACTCTCCAGTCCCAAGTGAGAAAAATAGGATTCTCTAAGAGTTCTAGCTACTCTTCTTTATCATACTCCCATTTGTCAACCGGGTGTCCTGTCTCGTACAGTAGGACTCGCTTCCCGTAGTCATCGTCAGGTCGTGGCCTTGTCTTGCCTGCCCCTGTCCATCCCTGGCCCGAGTCGTCACTCCAATGCCTCCTTGACCAGACGAAGCCCCTGAACGGGTCCCTTGTCTTGTCCATCCATTCCAGTATCCGCTTGTGGAGCCCATTCCTAACCTCACTATACCTCGGATCCGTGATGAGGTTGACCATCTCCTGGGGGTCTTCCTGGATATCGTACAGCTCATCCGTGTGGAGGAGGTTGATGACCAGTTTGTGTCTGCCGTCGAACGCGCACCTGATGGGCAGCAGCCCACCCCAACCGTCATGGTTCCACTCGAATCTGTTGAACTCCATGAACACCACGTCGTTCACCTGGGCCTTCGGGTTCTCAAGCACAGGCATCAGGCTTTTTCCCTCAAGGAAAGGAGGGACGGTGAGTCCAGCGGCCTCCATTATCGTTGGGGTGATATCAACGTGGGATACGGGGTGCTCAGCAACCGTGTTATCCTGGGTAACCCCTCTCCACCTGACAATCAGGGGGATTCGGGTTGTCTCTTCGTACATTGCTGGGCCTTTTGAGTCCAATCCGTGGCTCAATAGGGGAGTCCCGTGGTCAGAAAGGAAGATTACCATGGCATCAGGATCGTGTTTTTCCACGGCGTCCAGCACCCGCCCGATCTCATAGTCCACGTAGCTGTTGCACCCGAAGAACATGGGCTTGCTGAAGGTCTTGGCATCACGTGGTAGGCCCCCGGCTTCCGCCCACATCTTTTGATGAATAGGCTTTGTGTCAAGGGGATCACCCACGTTCTCACCCAACTCGTACTCGTAATCCTGGAACATGTCACAGTACGGGGGAGGGCAAGTCGATGGCCCGTGGGGCTCGTCGTACGAGACCACGAGGAAGAACGGCTTATCACCTGACTTCTCAAGGAAATCAATGGCCCGATTGCTGCACCGGTTTGCCCACGTGAACTCCTCGGTTATGCGGTACTTGTGGATGTTCTCCGCGGTGTTGAGCTCCTCCCTCCACCTGAGCCTCTCCTCCGGAGTGAGGTCGTCCAGGTAGTTCCTGCCGTCGTACCAGTACTCGGGATCCCAGCCGTCAGGACATTTACCGTTGCCGAAGTAATCTGTACCGTCAAGGTGCCATTTCCCAGTGTACGCGGTGTGGTAGCCATGATCAGAGAGCCTCTGGCCGATGGTCATGATACTCTGGCCCATGGGGAGGTTGTTTGCCCAGACGCCGGTGGTGTGAGGGTAGTTTCCTGTGAATATTGATGACCTGGAGGGCCCGCAAACGGGGCAGCTTGCATAGGCCCTGTCAAACTTCACTCCCTGTGTGGCGAGCCAGTCAATCCGTGGGGTCTTCAGCTCCGGTCTCCCGTAGCAACCGAGCATATTGGTACCTTGGGTATCCGTCATGATGAGTACGATATTTGGACGGTCCATGAGTACCCGTGGTTTTTCACGTATATAACATGAAAAGAGGGCTCATTGGGTAAGGCTATTCTTTAAACTCTGGATTTTCTCTTCGGCGTGCTCGAAAAACATCTTGTACGAGTCACAGAAATAGTTGAGGTCAACTCGCATGTATTTCTGGCATCCACCGTTACAGTATCTTAACCACGGACAGGTCTCACAGTTGCTGGGTAATTGACGCTTGCCCATGAATTCTCTGAATTTCTCACTGCTGGCAAGTTCTTCAATCGAGTCTTCATGAATATTTCCGAGCAGCCACTCGTGATCAACGTAAAAGTCGCACGGGTACACGTCCCCGTTGTACTCGACGACCAGGTACTTCCCGCATTCAGAGTAGACGCAGTTCGGGGAGGCACCCGTGACCTCCCTGATCATGATGTCCTCAAAGTCCCTCACGTATACGTTGGGGATGTCCTTGACCCACTCATCGAACACCTCGATCAGGAACTGGCCGTACTCCTCAGGAGTTATTGAGTAATTCGTTGGTTCGCCTGTATCCGAGTCATACTCGATGCATGGTATGAATTGCATGTACCTGTGCCCCTCTTTTTTCAGGCCCGAGTACAGCCCCTTCGGGGTCTTCACGTTCACGTCGTTGAGAAGCGCAAGAACATTATATGGCACATTTTTTGACTGGAGCAAACGAAGTGCTTTCCGAACCCTATTGTAGGTACCACCCCCGCCGTCAATCCGGTACGAGTTATGCTGAGCCTCATCACCATCCAGACTCACGCCTACAAGCCAGTTTTCACTTTTCAGAAACTTCGCCCACGGGTCATCAATGAGAATCCCGTTTGTCTGGATGCTGTTACTGATTTTCTGGACTGGGTACCGATATAACTCCTGAAGCTGGACCGCTTTTTTGTAGAACTCAAGACCCGCCAGTGTCGGCTCACCGCCCTGCCACACGAAAGAAACAGTTCTGGCCCCCGTGCCCAGGGCTTGCTCAGTGAGCATCTTCAACGTCTCCTCACTCATTCGAGGATGGGACTCGGAATATAGCATTGATTTTGGGGAGTAGAAACAGTAGGCGCATGAGAGGTTACAGTCAGCGGATACTGGTTTCACCAGCAGAGTTATCGATTCCCAGCAGTTCATCGACGCCAATCCCGTTTAAGGAGCCCTACGGGCTAACAAATGTTTGTGCACGCGAATTGTGAAATAGAACCCCATTTTTCATTTTACTAGAAAAATAATGTGCGCATTCCAAGGGTTAGGGGAGGGGTTCGAACCAACTAGAGGTTCCTAAGGATCATGGATTCGTCCCAGACTCATAGCGATGATTTTATCATCACAAATCATTAACATTAACTATGAATCAAGATGATAGGTTTAACGAGGCATGGAGGAGACGTAGGAACCCGCCATACACTACAGTGAGTTGGGTAGACAACGAATGGGCAAAGGGAAGAACAGATTGGCTAACGATACTCATTAGAGTAAAAGATAATGAAATCATCGATAAAATAATGCCTCTCCAAAACGAGTTTAAACGATTCAAATGTACTGAACCTATCCCAGTAGAGTCGTTTCACTTCACAATCAAAGAGCTAGCCTTCCTTGCTGACGAGAATCAAAACTCAGATGAGATAACAAAAGAAGAATTGGACATCCTCATACCCTCGATTGAGGAAAAGATTAGGGATTTTTCTCCTTTTATGATTGAAATAAAGAATCTAAACCAGTTTCATTCTGTTGTGTGCGTTGAGGGTCATGATGGTGATGTAATCAATAACTTGAATGGAGCTATTGTGGGGGTTGATGGAGTTCCAAGGTATTCTCGTGATTATCCTGGGTTTCTTCCTCATCTTAGTTTTACGCAGTACAAGAACTCTGAGGATTTTGAGGAGGTGATTGATTATCTAGAGGAAATTAGGGAGGCGTATATTGGGTCATTGTTTGTTGATTCGTTTGAACTAGTTATTGCGAAATTACCAGTCAAAGATAGATACCCCAAACTGAAACCATTGCATAAATTCCAACTTGAATAAAAGCACAAAGTCAAATCGATGATTTTATCCTTAGTTCCCATTATCCAAATCTTTATGGACCGTTTATGGTCCACTTGGTCCTGTTACATCAGATAATATGTCCTACTCTGGCTCTAACTCCAATAGCCTCATGGGTTCGAATCCCACGGAGGACTGTTGACATCAACCGCAACCCTCCCCTTTTTTATCGAATATTAATCATCACTTTCCAATTTTCTAGAGTCACACACCCAGAGAGGCATAGGTAATGTAGTGGTGGAAAAAGTGAACGCGCTCATAGAAGATTAAATGGTGGAGGTAACCCTCCTGGAATCACTGCACTCGGTGAGCGTCTAGAGCTTCGACGATAGTTCTGGGAGGAACGACGTCTCCATTCCTTTCGGGGCTACGAGCACTGCCTGGTCCAGCCCCTCGTTTTCGAGTCTGTTCATCTTTTCGATACACTCGTCAACGGTTCCTGTTACCCTCATGGACACCTTGATGTCATCAGGATCTCTACCCATTTTGCTGCATGCCTTCTTGAGAATGAATCTACCCTTAGCGAGGTCATTGACGGTGGTGGCTCGCATATAGTCCCAAATGTCCGCGTGTTTGGCTACTTGCTTCATCATCAGTGCTCCCCCCGTGCTACCGATTAGTATCGGGGGATATGGCTTCTGAACAGGCTTGGGCATGCAAATAGCCTCCCGTAGTGTGTAATGTCTCCCCGAGTAGGACGCCTTCTCAGTTGTCCACATGAGTTTGATTATCTCAAGCCCTTCGCCTAACCTCTCGATGCGTGTGGACGGCTTCATGGGGAAATCCACACCGTATGCGTCGAACTCGTACTCAAAACCGTTCTGCTTCTGCCTGCTCGCCCGGTTGGTTCCGCCTGCACCGATTCCTAGTACTAGCCTGCCACCGGAGATCTGGTCTAGGCTTGAAGCCATCTTTGCCAACAGTGCCGGGTTCCTGTTGTTGATGTTCAGCACGAGGGGAGTGAGTCTTACCCGGCTGGTATCTGCGGCTAGGGCGCTGAGTAGGGTCCAGCATTCGAGGAAGTCCTGCTGGTCGGGTTTGGGTGATGCGTGGAGGTGGTCCATGAACGATATGAAGCTTAGTCCTGTCTCCTCTGCCTTCAGCACTGTCTCCTTGATCTCGGTGTAATTCATGCCGTCTTGGGGTATATGTAATCCAATCTGCATCTAATCCAAGTACAATACCCGATACTATTCTTAATACACCTTACTCTTCCATCCTGAACCGCATCCACGTGGCTTCGCTACTGGTATAATCCCAATAGGGCGAGCTTTGTCGCGGGGGGTTCGAACCTCAATGAAAGTGGTGACATCATCACATCTTTTCTACTCGAATCCATTATCCCCACATTCAGTAAACGGTACTTCAGGTATGATAGGAGGGGTTCGATTGTGGGATCTTCGCTTCGACGGAGTCACGCCAGGCCCATAGCTTCTGCTTCAATCGGTCCCTAACTTGAGGATGACTCTCGGTCAGGTTGTGTTCTTCGCGGATATCATCCCTCAAGTTGTACAGCTCCAGTCGATTGTCCTCGAAAAACTCTATGAGTTTATAATCCCCAACTCGGATCGAGGACCCTGGAGTTCCCCCCTGATTACCATAATGGGGATAGTGCCAGAATATTGCTTCTCGCTCTAATTGGGGCTCGCCTTTTAGTAAGGATACAAAGCTGGTGCCGTCGCAATGCTGTTCAGGCATTAAATCCAGTCCGACCATTTCTAGTATAGTGGGATAAAAATCAGGGCTTGTGACCGGTTCACCGCATATGCTCCCAGGACACGTAACACCAGGCCAGTTAACCAGTAAGGGCTCGCGAGTCCCTCCCTCGTACATCCAGCCTTTCCCTTCCGCCAAAGGGGCGTTACAGGTTGGAGATCCTTCAGCTGTTGCCAAGCCTCCGTTATCGGATGTAAAAATGACGATCGTATTATCCATTTGACCAGTTTCCTCCAATGTTTGGAAGATACGACCTAGATTATCATCCACATGCTCGATCATCGCAGCGTAAACAGGGTCAGACTGGAGGAGCCGCCGATTGATTCGCTTGTCTTTTTTGTGTTCACAAGGAAAGATTTCCCCTTCTTCGAAGGTCTTTTGTTGATCCAGACCCAACCGTTTGGCCTTGTTCTGATATTTTTGAATCGTCCCCTCTTTTGCCTGTATTGGAGTATGGACGCTATAATACCAGAGATTGAGGAAAAATGGTTTGTCGTCTTTTTGTCGGATTAAAGTGATCGCTTCATCAGTTAATCTATCTGTGAGGTATTGACCTTTTGGACCGTCGTCAAGAACAGGGATTTTCCATGGGCTGAAATAGCCATGAAGAGGTCTGCCCCACTCACAGCCTCCTATATTGACATCAAAGCCCTGTTTTTCGGGGTAATGATCTGGTCCTCCAAGATGCCATTTACCAATGTGCCATGTATGATAACCTGATTGATTGAGAGTGTAAGGTAGGGTCTTTTCATTTAGGGGTAAATATTTCAGATAGGGTACGTCGACCAACTTCCCCCGGGCGGGATGTGTTTCGGATTTTGAATCTATCCAATCAGTCACTCCGATGGTTGCGGGATATTTTCCTGTCAACAGGCTTGCACGTGTAGGCGAGCATACAGGACAGGCAGAGTAGGCATCGGTAAAACGCATTGAATTGGCAGCCAGGCGATCTAGATGAGGGGTTTCATAAAAAGAGCTGCCATAGCTCCCAATATCCATCCATCCCATGTCATCCATTAGAATAAATAATATGTTAGGTCGTTGCGACATGGCTTTCCGTAAAAGTATTTAATGTAACTCATATTTCAGCGGTACGACAACATTACATCTAACAAAGCGTGAGCTGTTAGAGGAGATCATTGAGGATTGCCAGTGTCCGGTCCACCTCATCCTCGCTGTTGTAGATGTGGGTACTGAACCTGATCCCTCGTCCCTCTGATAACGCTCTGGGTTGTATCTTGCCTCGTTTCCATAACTGGTTCTGGACCTCCTTGTCCTCGACCCCATGTACCTTGAACGTGGTTAAACCGGCACACATGGAGTCCAGAGGTGTAACAATTTCAACCTCACCCATTATTGCTAACCCGGCTCTAAGGCGGCCCCCAAGATCCCTGATCCTGTCGTAGACCCTCTGAGGACCTATCTCAAAGTGGAGGTCAAGTGCTGCCTCAAAACCTACAAGCAACGAAGGGTTACCCGTGCCCCTCTGCCCGAGCCTGTAACCGTTGTCCTCGTGGTTGTCCCACTGGCTACTGGCTAGGGTGGTCCAGACCTTGTTAATGAGACTCTCCTTTACGTATAGGAACCCGTTACCCGCTGGGGCCATGAGCCACTTGTGTGGACTGCCATAATAGGCGTCACACCCCAGTTTCTCCACGTCTATTCTGATATGCCCAGGGGTTTGCGCCCCGTCAACCACTGATATTATCCCGCGTTCCTTTGCCAGCTCACATATCTGTTTGGCTGGAAATACTATCCCCTGCTCTGATGATATATGGGGGAATGAAAGCAGGTGTGTGTCCGGCGTTATCGCCTTCTCAAAGGCAGCCACTATCTCGGCTGGCCCATCAATGCTTCTCGGGATCTCAACCTTACGATGTTTTGACCCTTTCCTCTCTGCATGGAGCTCCCAAGCACACCTCCCACCGGGGTGTTCGATATCGGTCGTCAACACCTCAGCCCCCTCTGGTATGTCAAGTCCACCGGCGAGGAGGTTCATCCCCATGGTGGCGTTTTGGGTTAACGAGACAAGTCTATAATCTGCATTGATTAGCATTCCCACCTTCTCACGGAGACCAACGTATGCACCATATCCCGAAAGCAGGCTCATACCACCCCCACTCCAGTCAACATGTGCTGCCCTGACGTTGGACTGGATTGTATGATCAAACACAGCCTTGAGGACGCGGAGGGGTGAAGCCCCTACGGTACCTGTGTTACAATAGGCTTCATCTGAGGGCATAGGAAACTGTTTTCGCAGTTCACCCCAGTAATCTGGGTCATCGTTCATTGGTAGAGGGGGTATATTTTCGAGAACCGAGGCAGCCATGGTGTTTTCATAGCTTCTTTTCTATTTAACAGGCACGCGCATGTTAGATTACTCTATCTGTAATTTACGCGCACACTCACGTCTAATGAGTTGAATAAGATAAAAAAAGAAAAAATATGAATTTTAGAGACTTAGGGTGGACCTGGCCTTGAGAATCCGTTCGCACTTAGTGCGGCGTCATCCCAAGCTACAGATATCTCGATGCCGTTATACTGGCCATAGCTAGTGAAACCGTCGGCAGTAAAGC
>Ga0209042_1000422_pt1 | contig 46928 bp, 56 predicted proteins | sample SaaInlV_200m_DNA_6_FD_184649 | JGI IMG/M metagenome (GOLD analysis project Ga0209042, IMG submission 184649) | Marine microbial communities from expanding oxygen minimum zones in the Saanich Inlet - SI037_S2LV_200m_DNA (SPAdes) (version 2) | ecosystem: Environmental > Aquatic > Marine >...
TTGGGTGCTGAGGATTTTAATCAACCTATTGGCGATTGGAAGGTTAGTAGTGTTACTAGTATGTGGGGTATGTTTTGGGGTGCTGAGAATTTTAATCAACCTATAAAACATTGGAATGTTAGTAGCGTGACAGATATGCAATATATGTTTGCTGGTACTGATGCTTTTAATCAACCTATTGGTGATTGGGATGTTAGTAGTGTCATTAATATGAGGAATATGTTTTTGAGTGCTGATGCTTTTAATCAACCTATTGGTGATTGGGACGTTAGTAGTGTCACTAATATGGACAGTATGTTTTATGATACTGGTGATTTTAATCAACCTATTGGTGATTGGGACGTTAGTAGTGTCACTAGTATGGATCGTATGTTTTTGGGTGCTGAGGATTTTAATCAACCTATTGGCGATTGGAAGGTTAGTAGTGTTACTAGTATGTGGGGTATGTTTTGGGGTGCTGAGAATTTTAATCAACCTATAAAACATTGGAATGTTGATAGCGTAGTTTTTTGTAATAATTTTAGGTTAAGTTCCGCTTTAATCTGCCCGAATATTCCAGATTTACCAATTTTTTGCACAAACTGTTAATATTTTTAGTTAACTTTAATAGTTTCTTTTAATTCTCTTTTTTATGAAGTTTGCACATTTGGCAGATTGCCACATAGGTGGTTGGTCTGATCTTAAATTAAAAGAGTTGAATATGAGGGTTTTTTCTAAATCTATTCAAGAATGCATCAATAGGGAAGTAGATTTTGTTTTGATTGCAGGAGATTTATTCAATACTGCTTTGCCTAGTATTGATTTGATTAAAGAGACTACTTTACATTTGAAAAAGTTGAAAGATAGTGAGATCCCTTGTTATATTATTCCTGGAAGTCATGATTATTCTCCTTCTGGTAAAACTATGCTTGATGTTTTTGAAAATGCAGGTTTAGTTGTTAATGTTGTAAAATTTTCTGAAGTTGATGATAAGGTAAATCTTAAGTTTTGTAGTGATAAAAAAACTGGTGTGAAAATTACTGGTTTGTTTGGTAAGAAGGGCGGATTAGAAAAAGGTTATTATGAAGTATTGAATACTAAAAATTTAGAGGATGAACAAGGAAGAAAAATATTCATGTTTCACACAACTTTAACTGAATTTAAACCCGAACATTTAGCTATGATTTCTTCTGAACCTGCAGCTATTTTACCTAAGGGTTTTGATTATTATGCTGGAGGGCACCCTCATTATATATTTAATGAAGTTAAGGAACCTTATGGCAAGATAGTTTATCCTGGTGCCTTGTTCCCTAATAATTTCGGCGAATTAGAAAGATTTGAACATGGAGGATTTTGGATTAATGAATTTGTTGGTGAAGAGATTAATTCCGAATATGTCCCTATTAAATTAAAAGAAGTTAAAAAGTATCGTATTGATCTTAGTGGTAAGGATTCTAGTCAAGTAAAAGATTATATTTTAGAGAAGATAGAGAGTATTGATGATTGCATTGTTTTACTAAGGCTTGTTGGAACTTTAGAGTCTGGGAAATTGTCAGATATTGATTTTAAATCATTATTTGATTCCTTAAGTTCTGCATTTATAGTTTTGAAAAATACTTCTGAATTAAAAATAAAAGAATTTGAAGAGTTAGATATTATAGATGAAGATAATGTTGAAGAAGAACTTGTTTCTAGACATGAAAAAGATGAAAATTTTGTTAATGGTCTAATTGATTCACTAAATACTGAAAAAATGGATGGCGAGAAAAACTTTGATTTTGAAAGTAGGATATTGAATGATTGTTATAAGGTACTAAATTTAGAAAAATGAAGATAAAAAGTATTAGATTAAGAAATATACGGAGTTATGTTGATCAGAGAGTTGATTTTCCAAAAGGTAGCATCTTACTAAGTGGGAATATTGGTTCTGGTAAGACTTCTTTATTATTAGCTATTGATTTTGCATTATTTGGTTTGAGAAGAGGGAATTTATCTGGCTCTGGATTGCTAAGGAAAGGTGCTGAAGAAGGTTCTGTTGAACTTGAGTTTGATATTTCTGATAAGAATATTTTGATAAAAAGAAATTTGAAGAAAACTATCAATGGTGTCAGTCAGAGTGCAGGTTATTATAGCGAGGATGGATCATCTGAAGACCTTACACCTGTTGAGCTTAAACAGAAGATATTAACCCTATTTAATTATCCAAAAGAGTTTTTGACAAAGTCTAAATCCTTGATATATAATTATACTGTTTATACACCTCAGGAAGAGATGAAGGCTATTCTGCTTGCGGATTCTAAAGAACGATTAAATATACTAAGAAGAGTATTTGGTATTGATAAATATAAATTAATTGTTGAGAATTCTAGGATATTAGTTTCTGATTTAAAAGGAAAAAAGAAAGAGTTTGAGATTAGAAGTTCTGATTTAGATAGTTTGGTTAGTGAAAAGAAAATTAAAGAATTAGAAATAAAAGATTTTGGTAGTTCTTTGGAGAAATTGAAGCAGTCTTTGAATAATGTTTCTGTCGAGATTGAGTCTAAAAAGAGAGAGTTGGAAGAGTTTGAAGAAAAGAGTAAGAGAAGGGATGGAGTCATGAAGAATCTTGATATTTTAAATAATAAAATTGAGAGTCTTGCTGAAAATTTTAGTAAGAATAATAGTGAGATTAAAAAATTAAATGAGGATATAGATTCACTTGAGGAATCAATCGATGGGAAGAGTGTTGAAAATTCTGAATCTCTAAAAAACGAAGTTCTTGAGATAGAAAATGAAATTAGAGTTTTAGAGTCTGAGAATAAACATATTGTTAGAAGTATTGGGGAGATAGAGTTCGGGATAAAATCTTCTGAAAAAATAAAGAGTGAAATAGAAGTTATTGACGTTTGTCCTACTTGTAGACAAGAGGTTAGCGAAGCTCATAAGTGTAGTATTGATGAGAAAGAAGATGTAAATCTGAGGGATTTAAAGAGAAATTTAGAAGAACATAATAAGAAAGAAGATGAAAATGATAAACGTATGTTTGAGTTGAAAGAGAAGTTAGAAAGATTTAGAATTGTCCAGGGAGATTATAGTGTTTTAAAAATTAAACATGAAAATTTGTTAGAAAAAAGAGAGAGAGTTGCGAATCTAGTAGATGAAAAATCTCTAATGAAAAAAGAGATTGGTAGTTTTAATTCACAGAAAATTGATTTAAATAAGGTTATGGATAGTTTTCCAGATAACTTTGAAATATTTAATAGTCTAAAAAGTAGTGTTGATGAATTATTGAAAAAGAAAAATGAATTGAGTTCCCAATATAGTTCTGTTGAAACTAGGTTTGGTATGCTTTCTGAACGAATTGAGAATCTCTCTTCTGAGATTAGTAAAAAATTAGTGTATAGGGAGAGAGTGGTTAAATATTCCCAACTTGTAGATTATATTGAGAAAGAGTTCGTTCAGTTAATTCAAACTATTGAGAGATCGATGATGAAGAAGGTTCATTCTGATTTCGATGCTTTGTTTAAAACTTGGTTTGGGTCTCTGATCGAAAGCGAAGATCTTGAATTAAGTTTAGATTATGAATTTAGTCCAATTATTAGTCAAAATGGGCATGATATTGATTATGGTCATCTAAGTGGTGGTGAAAGAACTGCGGCAGCTTTGGCATATAGGTTGGCTTTGAATCAAGTGATCAATACAATAATGTCTAGTATAAATACTAAAGATATTCTGATTTTAGATGAACCTACTGATGGTTTTTCATCTGAACAGGTTGATAAGCTTAGATTAGTTTTGGAAAGTTTAGATGTTGAGCAGACTATTATTGTTAGTCATGATCCTAAAATTGAGAGTTTTGTTGACGAAGTCATAAGATTTGAGAAGAAAGAGGGCGAGAGTTTCATTTGTTGATGTTGGTTAAATTTATAAAACTGTAACAATTTATCTTATTATGGTATTAAGTGATTTTATATTGGATATTGAAAGTAATAAGATGATTTCAAGTTTTATTGTTGGAGCTTATACAGGTCTTATTGGTGAAATCGCAGATTTGGATAGTTTGGTTAAGGATAAAAAATTTATATCTGATAGTTCTGAAGTAAATGTTGAGTTTTCAAAAAATGTTATTAGTGGAGTTGTAGGATTGGGACATATAGATTATAGCGGCTCTTTAATTGGAGATTTTGGTGAATTATCTGTTTATGGTTTGTCTGCAAGATTAGGTTATAATTTTACAAGTAATTTGGTTAAGAAAATTAAAAATCATCAGTAAAGTTTATATATTTTTTATTATTCTTAGTTTTAAAATGGAAACTCTTGATGAAAGACTAACTGCAGTCAAATATGGTATAAGGGAAAGGTTACAAGATAAAGAAATGGTAATGTCTGAGTATTGGGAAACTACTTATAATCTTCTTTTGAATGAGGGTATTGTTGAAGCGCCTTATAGTGCTGTAGATACAATGACTATTAGTACAAGAATAGGTAGTGGCATGATTGATAATCTTGGCCTTAAGGAGTGTAGAGGAATTTATGGTAGATATGTTTGTAGATCTGATGTTAAATTATCTGAAGCTGCACAGAATGATGTTGAGGCACTGTCTGAGTTTAAGAGTAGTTTGAGAGATTATCTTGCTGCAGTATTTGATTCAAACTCATTTACGAGATCCGAGTATGATACTTTAGTTAGAGATTATGTTGAAAGTAGTGCTGATATATACGATTTCCGTGCTAAGTCTGAACTTACTGGAATTATGTTAGCAAGTATGGAATCTTGTTTTGATATTGAGGAAGATGGCCCTAGAATTGGGAGATATAATATTAAATTATTAGAAGAATCTATGAAGAGAATTTAAATAATTCTCTAACTTTCTTTTTTTATAAATTTCTTCCAGAAATATAGGTTATTATTGTATTTATGAAATTTCAAACTAATAATTTTTATGTCAAGGTTCAGAATAATTTTAATTCTCGAATAAATAAATTTATAATTAAGAGAGTATTTCTTTTTTTATGGTAAAAATCTTAACTTTTGATGAATTGAACTCTTCTGAGATAATTAAAAGAATGAAAGAAGGAGATATTTTTATTTATCCAACTGATACAATCTATGGAATTGGATGTAATGCCTTGAATCAAAAGAGTGTTGATAAGATTCGTAAATTGAAAAAAAGGGGAGGAGATAAGCCATTTTCTGTCATAGCGCCGACAAAAAAGTGGATTGAAACTAATCTAGAAGTAGAGAATAAGAATTATATAAAGAAATTGCCAGGTCCTTTCACTTTTTTGTTAAAAATTAAAGCTAGATCTATTGCTAAAAAGATTAATCCTGGTTTTGATATAATCGGGCTGAGAATACCAGACCATCCGTTCAGTAATCTTGTAAAACTGGCAAAAATTCCATTTATTACTACAAGTGTTAATTTATCTTCTAAACTGCCTATAAGGGATACTAATAAGATTCCTAAAAGTATCTTAAAACATGTTGATTTTGTTATTGATGATGGTTATCTTCATAGATATCCTTCAACAATTATCGATCTGACTGGCAAGATGCCAAAAATCATAAAAAGAAGAATGTGATTATACAAAGGTTTATATATTTTTTAAGATTCCCTATTTATGTAATGGTTATTACTAACAAATTATTGGTCGGAATATTTGTATTTTGTATATTTTTGTGTAGTACAGTTTATGCGGGAAATTCAATTTTAGTCGCTGAGGAAGAAGTGAAAGAGGTTGTCTTTGCTGGGGAAACAGCGGTGTTTAAACTGTCTATATCTAATAGTCAGAATTTTGATGATTCTTTCAGATTTTCAATTTTAAATATTGATTGGGAATTTGAAACCGATCCATTTGTGTTGAGTGTCGATTCAGAAGATATTGAAGTGGTTGAAATGAGATTTTCACCGTCTTCAAAATTAGGTCCTGGAAAACATGGAGTTACGGTTTTAATATATTCTTTATCTGATGAGACTGTATTTACTGAGCATATATTTGATATTAGAGTTATAGATTTTTATGATGTGATTAGTACAACTCTTGAATTACCAAATGATATTAATCCTCAAAAACAACTTGTTATAAAAGCAATTTTAGAAAATAATTATGATGAACATCTTGAAGATTTGACTTTTAAATTAGAGAGTGATTTTTTTCAGGATGAAATTAATTTTAGTTTAGCTGCTTATGAAACTCAGGTTAGTGAGTTTTCAGTTGATTTTGAAGGAGATGTTGAAGAAGGAGTTTATGATATAGTTTTGAAGATTTATAATGGTGAAGATTTGCTTTTGGAAAACACTGTAGAAATGCTTGTTGGATATTATCCTGATGTTGATGAGACTAGATCTCCGGAATCGGGATTTTTGTTGAATAGAATTTTGGTTACAAAAACTAATCATGGCACTTCAACTAGTCATGAACTTTATACTAAAAGATTTTCATTTTTTGAGAGGTTATTCACAAGTACTGACCCTCAACCTGATCAATTGTTTAGTGAAGGAGGATATTATACTCTGCAATGGGAGTTTGATTTATCTCCTGGAGATACAAGGCAGATATTTATAGAAACAAATTATAGATTTTTTGCCATTCTAGTTAGTGTATTATTAATTTTATTATATTTCTTTTATAATTATTTTAAACGAGATGTATCTTTAACTAAAAAAGTTGTTACTGTTAAGCATTCTCAAGAGGGAATATCTACTATGAACATTTTATTGGTTTTGAAAAATAAGACTAATAAGACTTTAAAAAATCTTAAAGTCATGGATAACCTTGTCAATGTCGCTGGAGAGCCAACGAACTTTGGAACAATAAGTCCATCTGTTGTTAAGAGGGGACATTCTGGGGCTAGAATGATGTGGAATATTGAAAGTCTTGAAAAAGGTGCAGAAGTTATAATTTCTTATCAAGCAAAATGTAAGGTTCAAGTAATAGGCCACCTAAATATACCTACTGCTGTAGCTAAATATATTAAAAATGGCAGGCCTATAGTAGTTAAGTCTAACAAAGTAAAATTATTTTCATAGTATCTTGAGGTAATTAAAAATGGTTGAGAAAAAAAAGAAATCACCAAAAGTTGAGACATATATAATTACTTCTGCTCAGGCATCCTATTATGAAAACAAAGATGGGGATGTAGTCCCTTATGGTGGCGGACCTATCAAGGGTAAACCTCATAAAAAATTTCTTAGAGGATTGGAAGTTTGTGCAGATGAGTTGGATGCTGAATTGGTCATTGCTCCGATTGCTGGTAAGTCAAGCTTAGAAAATATTCTTCACGAAGATCTTGCTGGTTCTACAAATCTATTTGAAGGGACTAATTTATGGTTAAATAAAAATATTCAACTAAGAGATATTGTTGTTCCTCCTCAAAATGTTGATCCTACAACTGGGAAGGCTAGTCTGATTAGTAAATATAATTCATCTTTGATTATTCCTCATTCCAAACAGAGATTCTTACCAGTTCCTGTTTTCAATTCGGATTTACCTAGATATTTATTTACTACAGGTTCTGTAACTTTGCCAAATTATAATACTAAAAATCACAAGGGAGATACTGCTGAAAGAAATCACGTATTCGGTGGAATGGTAGTAGAAGTTATTGATGATACTTTTTTCAATGTTAGAAATCTCAGGGCCTTAAAGAATGGTAAATTTGCTGATCTTGGTCAGGTTTATAATGGTGATAGTGTTCCTAAAAATATAGGAGTTGATACACTTGTACTTGGTGATATTCACTGGGGTGATCATGATGAAGAGACTAGACAAGCAAATTATGAGATGATTGATTTTTTCAAACCTAAGAGGATATTTTTACATGATTTTTTTAATGGACATAGTATAAATCATCACGAAAGAAATAATTTTTTGAAGAAAGTTAGAGAGTATGATAGAGATAGACTTTTTTTAGAAGATGAATTTGAGGGATGTTATAATGAACTATGCAATATTTCTAAAGCTGCTGGAAGTAGAACTGAGATTAATGTAGTTTCATCAAATCATCATGCGTTTCTTCCTAGATATGTAAATAGTGATGCTTGGAGGAAGAGTGATTTATGGAATGCAGAGATTGGATCATATTTATTTGCCCAGGGTGTTGCTCAAGGAAGTGATGAAAAAGAAATTGATGATTCTTCATTTTTGATTGAAGAGGGATTAAAAAGACATGGCAAAATTCCTTCTAATGTTGAAATTTTGAGATTAAAAGATAATTATAGGAGACATGGTTATCAATTAGCTAGTCATGGTGATAAAGGTGGCCATGGGTCTCGGGGTGGAAGTGCAAAATCTAGATCTGTTACAGGTGGCGGAAAGAGTATTACTGGACACAGTCACTGTATGGAGATTTTCGGAGATACTTATGTTGTAGGAACCTCTAGTCAATTAGATCTTCCTTATACTGCTGGCGGAGGATCTGCTTGGATTGCTGCGAATGCTGTCTTATACCAAAATGGTAGTGTGCAGATGTTACCGATAATTAAGGGTAAGTGGAAAGCTAAAAGGTAATTAGAAAGCTTTTTAATTTCTTCTCAGTTTCTTATTTTTACAATGAGACTAGATACAATACTTGAATACTCTGATAGTAAGTTTTATGAGATTGGAGATAGTATAAAATTGGGAGATGATCTGTTTGAAGTCTATGGTATTATGGATATGGGCTCTGAATATCTTTATCATCTTTTTCCAAAGTTTGAGAGAGACGAATTAACTGATAACTTGATTAGTAATGGTTATTTAGATGATGTTGCTGATGTTTATGTAAATGCGTTTGAGAAGTTTCCTGTATTAGAAGATAACTTATTTAGTAAGGAAAGAAATGAATATATAGATATAAATCTTGGTCAGCTTAGCAGAATCTATGGATTAGATAATCGTTAATTTTATAAATCTTCATAGGGTTTATTTTTTTATCCCTCCATAGCTCAATGGCAGAGCGTTCGGCTGTAGATACTGTTTGATTATGTCGTATGACTAAAGATGATTAATAGTTAGCCGTCACCGAAAGGTTCCCAGTTCAAATCTGGGTGGGGGGATTTTAGTTAGTTTTTGTTCTTAAGGATTAACAATAATTTTATAAATTGGTTATAGTTGTATAGATTTGTTAAAATGAAAAAAGAGATTTTAAATAAAGCAATTTTAGTACTTGGAATAATTTTAGTAGTTCTTTTTTTGTTTAAATTAGATCTTGGAGAAGGAAACATGGAATTAAAAATAGAAGTTATTCAAGAAGGTAGTGGAGATCAAGAAGTAAAATCTGGAGATAGTATAAGTGTTCATTATACTGGTACACTAGAAAATGGTAAGAAGTTTGACTCAAGTGTTGATAGAGGTCAGCCATTTGATTTTACTATTGGAAAAGGAATGGTTATCCAAGGGTGGGAGCAAGGTTTACTTGGTATGAAGGTTGGAGAAAAGAGAAAGTTGACAATACCTTCCACAATGGGATACGGAGATAGAGATATGGGTTCTATACCTCCTAATTCAGTTTTATTATTTGATGTAGAACTGATTTCCATTAATTAAAAAATATTATAATCTTTTTTCTTATTTTTTTATCAATTAAGTAAGTTTTATTAATACACTAAACTGGTTTATTACTATGAATCATGAAGAACTAGGGGATTTGGATGAAGAAGATTCGTTTCTAAAAAAGATTTCTGTTATAGTTATTGGAGTATTTATGATTCTTTTATTGCTATCTTATTTTTTAACCACTCCTGCCGTGAGGAATGTTATTATTGGTATGGTTGAAAGTTCTAATCTTGAAGATGATTACTCTATGGATATAGGAGGGGGAAATAAATTAATTTTTATTAATAGTTCGTATATTGAGCTTTTGAATTTATACGATTCAAATTTGGATGTAGAAATTAAGGCTTGTTTGTTTGGAGAGATAATTGGTGGTGATTATTTTATTTCCGAGGTTGTTCAGCCAGTAATTTATTCTCAATCTTATGATCGAGTTGTTTCTGCACCTTGTTCAAATATTAGTCTTGTTAGTTTGCATAGTCATCCTCATATGCATTGTGCACCTTCTCAACAAGATCTTGAAAGTTTCTCAAAATTGAAAGAAACCAATCCAGACATTTTGATGATAATCATGTGTGAAGAAGATAGATTTAATGTTTATACTAATGTTCATAGTTAAGTTTAAATAGTAATGAATATGATTGAGATTATGGTTAAGAGAACTAAGTTGAGCAACGGTAAGGCTAAAACTAGTATGATTCTTGGAATATCTAGTATTATTTTATCTATGATTCCAATCCTTGGATTGTTATCTGGAATTTTTGCAATTGTATTTTATGTAAAATCTAGATCTTTGATTATAAAAGATTCTCATAAGTATGGTGGTGGAAAATTATCGCTTGCAGGACTTATAACTGGAATTGTAGGGATAGTTTTCAGTTTGCTGATTTTCATTTATGCTACTATCGTAGCTATCCTATTAGCTGTAACTCAATAATTACTACTGTTCTTTTTTAAATGGGTTTTTAAATAAAAACAAAACCTTTATATAGTGGATAATTGCGCTAAATACAACAGGCAGGTACCCTCTTTCAAAATGAATCTAAATTTTCAAAATATCACAAATTTTATTTCGTTTAGATTGAGCTATGCCCTGGTAGTGTAGTTCGGTTTATCACCTGGCCCTGTCGAGGCCATAACCCGGGTTCGAATCCCGGTCAGGGCGTCCTGTTAACATCATGGGTCAGTAGCTCAGCTTGGTAGAGCACTTGGCTTTTAACCAAGTGGTCGCGGGTTCAAATCCTGTCTGGCCCACTTTAAACTTATATAAAATGGCAGAAAAATTCGATATATCAAAACATATACTTGTACCTAAACATACAAAGTTAAATGATGACGAGAAAAAAGAGATTCTTGAGCAATTAAATATTGATGAAACAAAATTGCCTAAGATATTCTTAAAAGATCCAGCAGTAAAGAATCTAGATGTTGTTCCTGGGGATATTATAAAAATTATTAGAAAAAGTCCTACTAATTTAGAAAGTATTTTTTATAGGGTGGTAATAAATGGTTAAAAATTATAAAAAACTGATTGGAAATTATTTTGATAAACATTCATTTGTTGAATCAAACATTAAGTCTTTTGATTATTTTCTAGATAAAAGATTACAAGCTCTTGTTGATGATGTTGGAGAGATAGTCCCAACTATTATTCCTCAAGAAGTTGAGAATTTTATGATTAAACTTGGTAAAATCTCTATTGGTAAACCTGAGATTACCGAGGCTGATGGTTCAAAAAGAGATATTTATCCTACTGAAACTAGGTTAAGAAAACTTACTTACGCTGCACCAATAACTTTGAAAGTTAGCTCAGTTATTAATGGTGTGACAAATGAATCTTTTGATGCATATCTTGGAAAAATGCCAATTATGATTAAGTCAAAACACTGCCACTTATATGGCCTTAAGAAAGAAGAACTTATTGAGAAAGGAGAGGATTCAAATGATCGTGGTGGATATTTTATTTTAAATGGTAATGAAAGAGTTTTAATTATGGTTGAAGATCTTGCTTCAAATAAATTCTTTGTTAAGAAAACTAAAATAGGTCCAAGTAAGTTTGTTGGAAAATTATTTTCTCAAAAAAGTAGTTATCGTATTCCTCACACTATTGAGCAAATGAAAGATGGAATATTGTATATCAGTTTTACTAGATTCAAGAGAGTTCCTATAATACCTTTGATCAAAGCACTTGGTGTTGTTAGCGATCAAGAAATAATGGAGTCTATCTCTAAAGATGATTCATTTGATGATGTATTGATGAATTTATATGATTCTATCGATATTAAATCTCAAGAAGAAGCTCTAGATTTTGTTGCTAAAAAAGTAGGAATTACTCAAAAAGAAGTTAGAGTTGAAAGAGTGAGAGAGTATCTTGATAAATATTTATTACCTCATGTTGGTGTTGATTCAAAAGACAGAAAACTAAAAGCTTACAATCTTTGTAAATTGATAAAGCGATTCTTATTAGTTTCTAAGGGGAAGATGAATTCTCCTGATCAAGACCATTACATGAACAAGAGATTAAAACTTAGTGGAGATTTATTAGAAGATCTTTTCAGAATTAATGTTCGTTCTTTGGTTCAAGATATATTATATAATTTCCAAAGACTGGTTAAGAGGGGGAAGTTTACTTCATTGAAGATAATTATTCGTGAACAGTTATTGAGTTCTAGAATTCATAGTGCTATGGCAACTGGTTCATGGGTAGGTGGAAGATCAGGTATAAGTCAGAATATGCAAAGAACAAATGGTATTGACACTGTTTCACATTTACAAAGAGTTGTTAGTTTGTTAACTGCTACTCAAGAAAACTTCGATGCTAGGGCTTTGCATAGTACTCATTGGGGAAGATTGTGTCCTGTTGAGACTCCTGAAGGTTCACCTATTGGTTTAAGGAAAAATTTGTCTATGCTTGCAAATATTACTAGAATTGAACCAAACGAAGCAAAATTGAAAGAGAAATTGAAGGAGGTAGGATTGAAATCACTTTAAAATGGCAGATGTATATTTAGATGAAATATTTGTAGGATTTGTTGATGATCATAATAAATTCATTACAGAAGTTAAACAGTTAAGAAGAGAGAGTAAGGTTTCTAAAGTATTAAACTTACATTATGACGAGGGTGCTAATGAAATCATAATTGAAACAACTAGAGGTAGACTTAGAAGGCCTTTGATAATTGTTGAAAATGGTAAACCTAAATTAAATAATGATCATGTTGAAGATCTTGATTCTGGAAAGATATCTTGGAAAGATTTAATTGATGATGGGGTAATCGAATATGTTGATGCTTGTGAAGAAGAAGATTGTTTTGTTGCTATCCAAGAAGAGGATTTAACTACAAAACACACACATCTTGAGATAAGTCCTATAACTATTCTTGGTGTTTGTACATCTCTTGTACCTTATTCAAATTTTGGAAGTTCATCAAGATTGATAAGAGGTTCTAAGATTCAGAAACAATCAATGGGATTATATTCTACTAATTTTTTAAATAGACTTGATACTGATGCTAATTTGCTTCACTATCCTCAGAAACCTATTGTAAAAACATTTATGCATGATGTTTTTAATTATGATAAAAATCCTTCTGGACAGAATTTTGTTATTGCTGTTATGAGTTATGACGGATATAACATGGAGGATGCACTTATTGTTAATAAAGGAAGTATTGATAGAGGTTTAGCTAGATCTACTTTCTTCAAACCTTATAACTTAGAAGAATTAAGATATTCAGGTGGTTTAAGAGATGAAGTTGGTATCCCTGATAAGGAAGTTAAAGGTTACAAATCAGAAGAAGATTATAGATTCCTTGAATTAGATGGTATAGCTCATACTGGTGCTAAAGTTGATGCAGATGATATTATTATCGGTAGATCAAGTCCTCCTAGATTCCTTTCAGGATTAGAAGAATTTAGTGTTGCTGCAAATGTTAGAAGGGAGAGTTCTATTAGTCTTGGAGAAGGAGCAAACGGTATTGTTGATATGACTCTTTTAACAGAGAGTGGTTCAGGAAACAGGATGATCCAAACTAGATTGAGACAACCTAAAACTCCTGAAATTGGTGATAAATTTGCATCCAGACATGGACAGAAAGGTATTATTGGTATGATGTATCCTCATGAGGACATGCCGTTTACTGAGTCTGGAATTATTCCTGATATAATTTTCTCTCCACACAGTCTTCCTGGAAGAATGACAGTTTCTCACATGATTGAGATTTTGGCTGGAAAAGTTGGAGCACTAAATGGTGAGTATATTGATGCTACTAGTTTCGATACACCTTCAGAGGATAGACTTAGGACAACTCTGTCTGAGCTTGGATTTAGAGAGAACGGTACAGAGGTAATGTATAACGGTTTGACAGGTCAAAGATTCAAGGCGAGAATATTCGTTGGAAATATATATTATTTAAGACTTAAACATTTAGCAGACAAGAAATTACATGCTAGAGCTGCAGGTAGAATTCAATTATTAACAAGACAACCTGTTGAAGGAAGAGCTATGGGTGGAGGATTGAGACTTGGAGAGATGGAGAAAGATTGTTTAGTTGCACATGGTGCATCTCTATTATTGAAAGAAAGGTTCGATTCAGATAAGACTAAGCTTTATGTGTGTGAAGATTGTGAAATGGTTGCTATTTTTGACAACTATAGAAATAAATCTTATTGTCCGCGTTGTGGAAATGCCGCAAAGGTAAGTCCTGTTGAGATGAGTTATGCATTCAAACTTTTATTGGATGAGTTAAAATCTATGGGAATTTTCCCTAGTTTGAAATTGGGGGATAAATTTTGAAAATGGTCGAATCTATAACTAATAAAATTAAATCAATTAAATTTAGTCTGCTTTCTCCTAGTGAGATTAAGAAGATGTCTGTCGCGAAAATAGTTACTCCTGAATTGTATGATAGGGAAGGTTATCCTGTTGATGGAGGATTAATGGACATTAGACTTGGTGTTATTGATCCAGGTTTGAGATGTAAAACTTGTGGACAGAAATTGAGAGAGTGTATTGGACACTTTGGACATGTTGATTTTGCTAGACCTGTAATTCATATAAGTTTTATAGATAAAGTTCTTGCATTCTTGAGAACTTCATGTAAAGATTGTGGAAGAGTTTTGGCAACAGAAGAAAAAATTCGAAAACAATATGATGAATTGGAAAGAGTTTCTAAGGAAAAAACTGTCAAAGATAGAGAGATTGCTATTAGAAAATTTGTAAATTCTCTTAAATTGATTACTAAATGTCCTCATTGTAATGTTAAACAAGAGAAAGTAACTATAGATAAACCTACAACTATTTTTGGTGATGGTAAAAGATTAAGTCCTATTGAGATTAGATCAAGATTGAAAAAAATTAATGATGAGGATCTAGAATTATATGGGATTAATGCTAAGTCTGCTAGACCTGAATGGATGGTTTTGACTATATTGCCTGTATCTCCAGTAACTATTAGGCCAAGTATAACTTTGCAGAGTGGTGAGAGAAGTGAGGACGATATAACTCATAAGGTTGGAGATATAGTTAGAATAAATCAGAGATTATTTGAAAATATAAATGCTGGTGCGCCAGAAGTTATTATAGAAGATCTTTGGGATTTGTTACAGTACCACGTTACAACCTTATTTAATAATGCTGTAACTCAAGTTCCTGTTGCAAGGCATAGATCTGGTCAGCCTTTGAAAACTCTAACACAAAGAATTAAGAGTAAAGAGGGTAGATTTAGACATAATCTTGCTGGAAAGAGAGTTAATTATTCTTCTAGGGCAGTTATTAGTCCTGATCCAAAAATTAAGTTTAATGAAGTTGGAATTCCTCAATCTGTAGCTATGACTTTGACTGTTCCTGAACAAGTTACTGAATGGAACTTAGATTGGTTAAAAAAATTAGTTGAGAATGGTCCAACTAAATATCCAGGAGCAAATTATGTTATTAGCCCTGATGGAAAGAAAAAGAAAGTTACTGTGGAATCTATTGAATTATTATTAGAAGAGCTTGAACAAGGATATGTTGTTGAGAGACATCTTCTTGATGGAGATATATCTATCTTTAACAGGCAACCAAGTCTTCACAGAATGAGCATAATGGGTCACATAATTAAATTATTACCTGGAAAGAGTTTCAGATTAAATCCTTCTGTTTGTTCACCTTATGGTGCGGATTTCGATGGAGATGAGATGAACCTTCATATTCCTCAGACTCCAGAAGCAAGGGCAGAAGCTATGATATTACTTAATGTAGAGAATAATATCATAAGTCCTAAGAATGGATTTAATGTTGTTGGTTCTATTGCTGATGCTATAACTGGGAATTATCTTCTTACAAAGAAGATCAAACTTCCTAAGGATGAGGCAATACATCTATTAGTATCTATAGGAATATATGATTCTGAGAAATTTTCCGGATTTGGAGATGAAGTTAGTGGAAAAGAAATATTCAGTACATTATTACCTGATGATTTAAATTTCGTAGGTTATTCTAAGGAGTATTCTGAAGATAATCCTGATGATGCTTATGTTGTTAAAATAAAAGATGGAAAATTAATTGGTGGAATTATTGATAAAGCTACAATTGGCGAAGATAATGGTAGTTTAGTTAGAACTATTTATTCTAAGTACGATAATAGTGTAGCTTTAAACATAATTAATAATATGTCAAAGTTAGGTTTAATGGTATTATTACGTCACGGATTTACAACATCTATCTCTGATACTGATCTTCCAGAAAAAATAAGAAATAGAAATACTGTTTTATTAAAAGCTGCAAATTCTGAAGTTGAGAAATTGATTAAAGATTTTTACGCAGGTAAAATTGAAGCAATTCCTGGTAATAGTGTAGAAGATACATTAGAATTAAAGATTGTAGAGATTTTGAATAAAGTAAGAAACAAAATTGGTAAACAGGTTTCTGATTCAATTAAAGAAAACTCCACAGTTATCATGGCAAATTCCGGAGCACAAGGTAATTTCCTTAATATAGCTCAGATGTCTGCATGTGTTGGACAGCAATCTATGAAGGGTAAAAGGGTAGTTGGTGGATATGATGGTAGAACTCTTTCAGTATTTAATAAAGGAGATCTTAGTCCTTCATCTAGAGGATTTATTCAGCAAGGATATAGGCAAGGTATGAGTCCAACTGAATACTTTTTCGGAGCTATGACTGGTAGAGATGGTCTGATGGATACTGCTCTTAGAACACCAAAGTCCGGATATTTATATAGGAGACTAGCGAATGCCTTACAAGATATTAAGGTAGAATATGATAATACTGTTCGTGATGCTTATGGGAATATTATCCAATTTAAGTATGGTGAAGATGGTATAGATATCTCAAAAAGTGACGGTGGAACTATAAATGTTAATAAAATAATTAAGGAGATTAGAGGTAAATAAAATGGCTGATGTATATAAAAAATATGAAGATTTTATCTCTCCTAAATTATTAGAAGAAATAAAAACTAAAGTTGAAGTAGAAAAATTGAGTTCTGCAGAGATTACTAAAGTTCTAGATAGAGTTGCAGAAGAATTTGAAAACTCCTTAGTTGAGCCTGGTGAGTCTGTTGGTCTTGTAACTGCTGAATCAATCGGAGAGTCCGGTACTCAGATGACGCTGGATGTATTCCACTTTGCTGGAGTTGCAGAACTTCAGGTTACTATGGGATTGCCAAGATTGATAGAGATTTTTGATGCTCGTTTGAACCCAAAAACTCCTGAGATGGAAGTTAGACTTAAATCTAAATATACTAAAGATGAAAAAACAATAAGAAGAGTTGCAAGTTATTTGAAAGAGATAACTTTGGAAGATATAAGTTCAGAATTCTCTTTAAATCTTGTTAAGGGAAGTATCGAGGTAGTTTTGGATCTTGAGAAAATAAAGGCTTTTGGATTTGAGATTAAAGATATAGTTAGTAAATTGATTGAGGAATTAAAAGATGTCAATGTTAAAGAATCAAAAGGTATACTTATGTTAGAATCTATATCTGGTGATTTAGAATTATCTCAATTATATAAATTAAAAGAAAAGGTTAGAGAAGTAGTTCTTAGAGGAATTCCAGGAATTACACAAGTCATGCCAGTGAAAAGAAATAATAAATTTGTTGTTTCTTGTGGTGGTTCTAATGTGAGTAAAGTATTAGAAATGGAAGAAGTTGATGCAAAATATGTTACATCAAATAATCTTTTCGAAATAGCTTCTTCTCTTGGTATCGAGGCTGCAAGACAGACAATAATTAACGAGGCTTTAGCAGTTATTGAAAATCAGGGTCTTGATGTTGATGTAAGACATATCTTACTATTAGCTGAATTAATGACTACTACTGGAAAAATAAAAGGTATAACTCGTGGTGGAATAGCTGGAGAGAAAGAAAGTGTTTTGGCAAGAGCAAGTTTCGAGATGCCAATGAAGCACCTTGTTGATGCTAGCGTCAGAGGAGAGTCTGATGAACTTAGAAGTGTAATTGAAAATGTAATTGTAAATCAACCTGTTCCAAATGGAACTGGATTACCTGTTCTTGTTTCTAAAGAACATAAAAAAGTTAAGAAGGAGAATAAAAAATGAGTTTAGCAAATTTAAGACCTGCACTTGAAGAGAAAAAGGTGGTTTTTGGAACTGAACGAGCTTTGAAGGCATTAAAGTCTGAGAAAGTTGAAGAGTTATTCATTTCAAAAAATTGCCCTATCGATTTGAAAGAAAGGTTAATAAAATATGCAAAGATTAAAGAGGTTCTTGTTACAGAACTTAAAGAATCCAATGATGAACTTGGTGCTTTATGTAAAAAACCTTTTTCTGTTAATGTTTGTTATATTATATAAAAATGGGTACATACGATAAAAGAATAATTGACTATATCAATCTGTTTGAGAATATCACAAGATCGAGTGTTAGAGATTGTTTTTTTCAAAATGACATCCTCGTGTTTGTTGTAACTGAAGGACAGGCAAGTAAGGCTATTGGGAAAAATGGTAGAAATGTCATAAAGTTTGCGAGGCTGATTAATAAACGATTAAAAGTAATAGAATACCATTCAGATCCTTTAAAATTCATGAGAAATCTTATAGCTCCTATAAAACCAAAAGATATAAAATTGGAAGATAAAACTTTAGAAGTGTTCGTTGAAAACACAAAAGACAAAGGTTTATTAATAGGAAGAGATAAAAGGAATTTAGAAAATTTTAAAAAGGTAATGAAAAGTTACTTCAAGGTAGAAAATATCAAAATAAGATAAAAATGGCAAAAAAAAGCAAGGGATTAAATTCAGCAAAAAAACTCATGAGTAGAAGAGTTCAGTTTAGATGGAAAGATAGCTACTTCACTCGAAGAGCTCTTGGTTTGAAAAAAAAGTCAGATCCTATGAAGGGAAGTTCTCAAGGTTCAGCTATTGTATTAGAAAAAGTACAAATTGAAGCTAAGCAGCCAAACTCCGCCCTTAGAAAATGTGTAAAATGCCAATTAGTTAAAACTGGAAAGAAAATAACTGCTTTTGTTCCAGGAGATAATGCAATTAAATTCATAGATGAGCACGATAGTGTTATGGTAGAGTGTTTAGGTGGAGCTAAAGGTAGATCCAAAGGAGATTTATCAGGTATTAGGTTCCAAGTTATCAAAGTTAATGATCAAAGTTTAAATGCTCTTGTTAAAGGAAAAATAGAGAAAGGTAGAAGATGATAAAATTATTCGGTGAGTGGGATACTAGTAATATTAAAGTTGAAGAGGCTGCTTTAGTCCCTTATATTGATTTAAAACCTTTAATGGTTCCTAGAACTTGTGGAAGAAGTGCACAAGGTAGTAGGGTTTGGGGAACAAAGATACATATAGTTGAGAGATTAATAAATAAATTAATGGTTCCTGGGCACAGAGGTAAGAAACACAAAATAAGTTCTGGACATTGTGCAGGTAAGGCTACAAAATCTTATAATATCGTTTATAAAACATTCAAATTAATTGAAAAAAGTTTAGGTAAAAACCCTGTTGAGGTTTTTGTTAAGGCTGTTGAAAATTCTGCTCCAAGAGAAGAAGTTATCTCTATCGAGTATGGTGGAGCTAGATATACAAAAGCTGTTGAAGTTGCTCCTCAGAGAAGAGTAGATCTTGTTCTTAAATTAATGGCACAAGGTGCATATGCAAAAGCTTTCAATTCTAAAGTTGATGTTGAGAGAACTCTTGCAAATGAGATTATTGCTGCTTATAAGATGGATGTTCAAGCGAGCGGAGCATTGAGTAAGAAACTAGATCTTGAAAGACAATCAGATGCATCTAGATAATCTTATATACTTTTTATTTCTTATTTAGTTTTATGGCAGAAAAATTTTTCAAAACACTACCTATTGATTTTAAGTTCGATATTCCCTTGAATGAAAAAGATATTGAATATCAAAGGGCGAAATTGATGTTAGAGATTTTTAAAGAGTTAGAAAAACGTAGTGAGGATCATCCTGATGATTGTCCTTGGTGTAAAAAAGATTATGAGAAAAATCATTAAGTTTATAAATGACTTTTTTTAATTGTTGATAAAATGGATAATGAACTAACTGTTGAATTTGAAAATAAATTTAAATTATTCAAAAATGATGTAGGATTGAAATCTAGTTTTAAGAAATTAGATGGAGCCTTTTTATTGAAAGATTCTATTCTAGAAGAAGGTTTTGTCGGAGAGGATGTATCTCGTACTTTATCTAGAAGAATAGTTGATGTTTACACATATTGGGCGAATAACATACATGGTTTAATCTTACCAAATCCTGGTTCAATCATAAGTATAACTCAGCATGATATGTTTGATGAATCTGAAAGAAATGAGATGAGTATTCTTTTAAACAAAATGCTTGCGTTGACTAGCAGAAATTCAGTTCTATCTCTAACAAGAGATAAAAAAGAAGAAGCAAAATTCATTGATGATTCTTTGAAATTCTGGACTAAAGAACTTTCTCCAAAGATGAAAGTCATATATAATAAGATTAGTGTGTCTTGGGAAAAGAAAGCTAATCAAAAATACTAAAAGAAACGTTTTTAAATCTTTTATTTAAGATATTAATATGATATGTTTAGGTATTGAATCTACTGCACACACTTTTGGTGTAGGTATTGTAAATGAAAAGAAAGTTCTAGCTAATGTTAAGGAATCTTATACTACTGAATCTGGTGGAATGAATCCAATTGAGGTTTCTAGAGCTCATGAAAAAATTTACAAAAAGGTTATTGATCTTGCCCTTTCTGAAGCAAATCTTTTGCTTAGTGATATTGATATTGTTTCATATTCTAGGGGTCCAGGCTTTGGCACTTGTTTGAAAGTTGCTATGAAAGCTGTTGAAGAGATTGGTAAGCCTTTTGTTGGTGTCAATCACTGTGTTTCTCATTTAGAAGTCGGAAAATTTGCAACGAAGGCTAAAGATCCTGTTTTATTATATGCTTCTGGAGCTAACACTCAAGTTATAGCATATGAGGGCAAAAAATACCGCGTTTTTGGAGAGACTTTGGATATGGGTGTTGGGAACTTTATTGATTCTTTTGCACGCTATATGGGGCTAGGATTCCCTGGTGGGCCAAAAATTTCCATACTCTCTGAGGAATCTGATAAAGAATTCATTAAATTGCCATATGTTGTTAAGGGAATGGATGTTTCTTTCAGTGGACTATTAACAAATCTTAAACAAAAATATGATTCTAGAAATTATAAGAAAGGTAATCTTGCTTATTCTATGCAAGAGACTACTTTTGCAATGTTATTAGAGGTTGCTGAGCGAGCTATGGCGCATTGTGATAAAAAGGAGCTTTTGCTTGGCGGAGGTGTGGCGTGTAATAAACGACTACAAGAGATGGCTAAGAAAATGTGCGAAGAACGAGGTGCGAAGTGTTTTATCCCACCCAATGAGTTAATGTTAGATAACGGTGCGATGATTGCTGTCAGCGGACTTTATCATTATAAGAAAGGTAGAAAAGAAAAATTAGAAATCAGACCTTATGAAAGGACTGATGATGTTAAAGTTGATTAATTATGTACAGCCAAACCTGTTAGATATTTTGCTAATCCACTTTTTGGTTTTGGAACTCCGAGAATTGTATCTATAAATATTGATCCTTCTCCACCACCATAATTATATACTGCATATCTGTCTGAGCTCATTTCATTGAATGAAACATCGAAAGTGTACCATTTAAATTCATTTGTTAGCGAACCTTCTCCAACCTTTCTTGTTGGTCCCCAGATTTCAAAACTGGAATCTGATCCATCATTTTTCATATAAAGTGATAGTATCACTATTTTTTTTTCGAAATCTAGATGTAAAAAGTGATCTTCTCCTTCTCCAGGAATTGAAGTAGGATTTAGTAATATGTAAGAATTATCTTTATCTAATAGTTCTTTTGATGCGGAAGAAATCACATCATGTTCATTTGTTTTTAATAATGCTGCAGCCATTGGCGATATTGCTTCATCAACATCATCTATATCGAAACCTTCGCTTACTGCTTTTCCTGTTATTGAGCTGTATTGGTATTCTTCTAATACTGCTCCTAACCCTATTGAGAAGCTTATTAAGATTATTAATACCATCATGTAGTTAGTTTTATGGATTTTCATTTTTATTAGTTAAAATAACCTTTTAATAAAATTGATTATTGTATTAAAAAGGTTTTCTCTTTTTTCATCTTGTTCAAGTGTAACTTTTCCTGTTATTTCTTGTCCTATTGGGGCTTTTGTTTCTGGTGATAGTTCTAATACACCTAATTTTATGTTATCTTCGTTGTTTTTGTCTTCCTCATTTATTATTTCTAGCGAGTATTCTAAATCTGATGTAATGCATTGTCCTGTTAGATCGACTTCAATTATTTCTCCAGGTTGTAGTACATAATCTACATTCAAAGTTTCTTCTATCCCATTTGATGTGAAATTTAATTTAAAATCTGTTGATTTTGTTCCAACGTTTTTTATTTCTGTTTTTATTTGACAGTTGTTTTCCTTTACTGATAGTATTTTTAGATCTGCTTGTAATTTTTCTGATTCATTCATCGTTTCTTCAATTATGCATGCTCCATCTTCACAACCATTTGGGCATACATGCCATGCACTATCACAACTATCAGTTTTTCCACAGCTGAATTCCATAACCAGAGTTTTATCTGCACTACAATAGTCTGTAGGATATGCATTGTTCATGAATTTGCCTCTATCATCCTTACAGGTACCTTTTTTGAAGTAGTTTATGTTATTGTCTATAAAGTCTGAACAAGAAGGCATGTGATTTATTGATTTTGTACTACTACCACCGCTACTAGAACTAGTTGATTGTTTTGAAGTTTCTGCTACGGATTCTTCTTCAGGTTCTACTGATTCTTCTTTTGTAGGTTCTACTATTTCTTCTTTTGTAGTGATTTCTTTATCAATTGTTTCTACAATTTCTAGTTTTTTTGAAGGTTCTTCTTTCGGTTTTTCAACTATTTCTTTAGCTTCAACTTTCTTGGGTTCTGGAGGACTTAGAGGTTCTTTAGATTCAGAGATTGCTTCAGTAGCTTTTTCCGCTACTTCTAGAATTGCCATTCCTGTAATCGAGAAACCCTTGAAAAAGTCTTCAACATCTTCAAAAAAATTTGAGATAGAGTAAGCTGATGCTATTGGCATTAGTAAAACTGCTAAAAATATTATTGCTGTCACTCTCTTTTTCATTAGCTTAAAATTACTTTGTTAAATATATAAGTTTTTCTATATTCTTTTGAGAATAAACTTAGGTGTTACAAATTCACTACCAATAATACCTTGAACCTTTGTTTTTTCTGATAGGTTTGCTTCTAATACTGGATTTGTTTCAGAAATTTTAGTTTTTGATTTTTTTGCAAATACTTTTATCATATTATTTATTTCTTTTGTCGTTTCGAATGTTAAATTAGTCTTTAATCCTTCTTCGAATTCTGTATCTACTAAAATCTGTTTATTCGGACCGTTACAGTATATTGTTTTTATTTTTTGATCCATTAGTAATGGATCGATTTTTCCAAATACTTTATTTTTAGGAGAGTATTTTATCCTATAAATTCCTTCTTCACTAACTTCTTCCTTCTTGTGTAGTGGAGTTATGTTTTCTTTGTAAGGATTTATTTTCTTTTTAATTATAGGTAATTCTGATTTTTTTAGTTTTGATTCTAAAACTGGTAGTGTTTTTATTGGTTTCTTTGCTAAGAAGTCTGGCATTTTTGTTGGTGTTTTTACAGGTAGTGTTGTAGTTCGTTGAGGATAGAGGGGCAACCTTTCCAATCTTCTTATTGTTGGTTTTATTTCAGGAGCCTTATCTTTCTTTATGTCTTCTATTTTTACATGTCTTAATTGTCTTGGTCCTGCAGCATCTGCTAATGCTATCAAATATCTTTTTAGAAATATTGCTTTTGGATCACGAATTTTATCAATTTCTTTTGATACTTCTACAAATAACTTTTTAGCATCTTTTGCCGATTCATCGTGTATAAAAGAAATTTCTTTTTCCATTTAAATTTTAGGTAATGGTTTTGGAGTAAATCCTGTCGGTTCGTATGCAGTTCTACCTCTCACATATTTCTCGAGTAAAACTAAACCTTTTGCAAGATCTTTATTTTCATCTACCAACTCTCCTATTCTTGATGTTAGTTCTCCAATACGTTTGTCAGATAGTTCAACTTTACCAACATTTTTACTTGCTTCTTCGAATAATCCGACTAGCGTACTTATTCTTTTATTCAAATCATTGTTTGAGTTAACTATATCTATAGAAATTTTTTGAAGTGTAAGAGTATTCTCAATTAATTTATCAATTTTATTATCTTGTTTTGTTGATGTTTTTTTTGGAGTTGCTTTTTTTTTAGTTTTCTTTTTAACAGGCATAATAATCGACCTCTTTAGTTTAATAAGTATAATTTAAAGAAGGAGGTATAAAAAGGTTTCTACTTTTTATTCTCTGAAACTTTGCTTTTCAATTTTTCTTCTAGGCCCAATTCTTTTATTAGTTCTTTGTACCTATTTCTAATTGTAACTTCTGTAACTCCTGCTACGTCCGCTACTTCACGTTGAGTTCTTTTCTCATTATTAATTAATGCCGCTACGTAAAGTGCTGCTGCTGCGATTCCAGTTGGTCCACGACCAGAAGTTAATTCTTGTTCTTGAGCTTGTTCTAATATTTCAACTGCTTTACTCTGTGTTTCTGCATTTAATTTTAGAGCTGAAGAGAATCTTGGTAAATAGTCTACAGGATTACTTGGTAGGATTCTTATTCCTAATTCTCTTGTAATGAATCTGTAAGTTCTTCCTATTTCTTTTTTATCAATTCCAGAAGCTATTGCTAGTTCATCTAGTGTTCTCGGAACTTCATGACGTCTACATGCTGCATATAATGCTCCTGCAACAACAGATTCCATTGATCTTCCTCTAACTAATCCTCTTTGAACTGCATTTCTGTAAATTTCAGAACTATCTTCAATTACTGAATGTGGTAATTTTAAGTATGAGCTAACTCTTTTTAATTCTGCAAGAGCTAATTTAAGATTTCTTTCAATGGCTGTAGAAATTCTTTGTTGCCATTTTTGAAGTCTCATGTATTTATCTTTAGATTTTCCACCAAGCCTATAAATGTCTGCATCTGTACCTATGCTTGTTCCTAAACCTTGGTCGAATTTTGTAACAGTTATTGGAGCTCCAGTTCTTCTTCTTTTACCTGCTTGATCAGAATCAAATTCTCTCCATTCTTGGCCCATATCTATCATTTTTTCTTCGATAACTAGACCACAATCTCTACAGATAACTTCTCCACGTTCTTCCTTAACAATTAGATTTATGCTTGCGCAATCTGGACATTTTTTTATGTATGATGTCATATATTTTTCACCACCAGTAAAAGGTACTGATATGTTTTATAAGGTTTTCTCTCAAAATTGATTTATAAAGCTTTCTATTTGTGTAAAATTAGTTATTTTCATCTATTAAATATTTTATCTTTGAAACTAGATTTTTTCGGTTTTCTTCAGGAGTTCGAATTATCAAGATGATCCTATCTATTGTATAAATTACATCTATATCATATTCTTCATTCTGAAAATGTTTTATTTATCGTGATCTATTTTCTTTTTATTGCTTTCTTTCGGGGTGATTGTTGAATGTCCGCTAACTAGATTTGTTATTGATTTTCTCCAGATGAATACTACAATCATTGTGATTGTTAAATATATCATTGCTTGCGGTGCAAAATAAGATGATTTATTTGTGTCTTCAAGTATTGGTGGAATTATATATATGATCTCGTCAAGTATCATTCCTATTACGATTGCAAATGGATAAAATATTTTCTTGTGAAATTCGTAGTTTATAATCGTTAAAATTACTAATGCTATAATCCCTGTATATATGTGGTGATAAGAATCTGCATATATCCAACTATCTGTCGGAATTAATAATAAAGATAGTCTAGTTATAAGAACAGTTAAAATAATAATTAAAAAAAATTTATTTTCTCTTTTCATAAATATTAAACAAAGTTAAGAATTTATAAAATTATTCTTTGATAAGAACTGCATTTATACTTCCTTCTTGTCCAGGTCTAGAAGTTATTCTTGCCTTACCTTTTGTTGTTTCAACTATAGCACCTTTAGTTAGGATATTTCTTCTAACATAGTGTCTATTAGCATCACTTTCAATAACACTTTCTATTTTTATCTTAGAGAATTTTTTTGTTTTTTGATCATAAAGATTGACAGTATCTGCAACCAGTAATATCTCTTTCTTCTTACCAGACATTGTTCTTAGAGATCTTCTTTTTTTCTCTCCAACCTTTGTTAATGTTGGTTGTCTACCTAGTTCATACTGTTTTTTCTTTTTAAGAGGAATGTATCTGCTACCAGATGCTTTCTTCTTTGAACGATCTTGTGAGATTGCCATGTTGTTTTTGAGTATATTGTCTATTTAAAAAGTTTTCTACAATTCTTTTTTCCGATAGTTTTTTAAATGAGTAGATAGTGTTTTGATTTAAATTTAACTTGGGGGTTATATAACAATGGTAACAGACAGACCTTTTGATGCATTAAACGATGCAAAAGACAAAAGAGCAATATTAGAATTAAAAAACGGAAAGCAATTGGTTGGAACACTTAAAGCGTTTGATCAACATATAAACTTGGTTTTAGAAGACACAGAAGAAAGAGTAAATGGCGAAGCAACTAGAAAGTTAGGGACTGTTTTCGTTAGAGGCGACACAATTATATTAATTTCTGCGGAGTAAGAAAATGACAAAAGGAACACCATCTATGGGAAAAAAGTCTGGTAAGAAGAACTTTATGAGATGTAGAAGGTGTGGAAAACCCGCATACCATTTAAGGAAAAAAAGATGTTCTAGCTGTGGATTTGGTAACAGTGCAAAATTAAGATTCTTTAATTGGATGAAAAATAGTAAAAAGAAGAGTTGTAAAAAATAAAATATTATCTTTTTTAAAACGGTAAGATTCTAAAAGATAGTAATAAAAGTATTAGTGCAACTGCTGTTGTTATACTGTATATTTTCTTATCCCATCTAAGGATTTTTGATCCATCTAGATTTCCGAATGGAATCATATTAAATAATGCTAACCATGAATTGATTAGCAAACCATATTTTGATAGCATTGGAAGTATTGAAAGATTTAGTAGTAATAAAAAGAATAGTGCTATAATTATATTTGTTATAGGTCCTGCTAGACTTATTTTCCCATTTCTTTCTCTATTAATAACTCCTCTAATCATTACTGCTCCTGGTGCTGCAAATACAAAACCAAAAAAGCTCATGAATATTGCTAGAATTAACATCTTGTCAAATGCTCTGAATTCCGCATAACAGTGATATCTTTGTGCAACATATTTGTGCGCTATTTCGTGAGCTAGAAATCCTAAACCTACCGTTAATGCTGATACTATGACCATAGTTAGTAAATTTGGACTGAAGATCCCAGAAATGCCTCCAGATAGAACTATTCCAAATGCTAAAGATATTGCTACCCATGCTTTGAATAAATGTTCACGCTCTATTTTGCTGAATTTCATGGTGTAATTCTCGAATGACAAACTTTATAAAGGTTTAGCTGGAACGAATTGTTATGGAAGGACTAAAAAAATTATTGGTTAGCGGATGTTTAGCAGGAAGTCTTTGTTTAGCTGGACCTACAGAAGCAAATAAATACAGTGCACCTGATAGTGTTAGTGTTGAGTCTAGTTTAGTTGATAGTACCTGTGTTGATCATCCTGATTTTTGTAGTTTCTTTGATTACAACAGAATTTCTTATGATGTTAATTATGATCCTTCTCTTGAACAATTTGAGGAAGCTGGAATGATAATGAATAGTGAATTAGTAAAAAAGCTTAATGATGATTTTGAATTAATCCTCGAATCTAATCCTGGCAAGGTAAGTGTTGGGCTAAGGTATAAATTCTAATTTTTTTTTAAATAACAAAAATTTTATAAAGGGCTTAGTAGTTCTTTTTTCTTATGGCAGACATATCTATTGAAAAAATGAGAAAAGTGGCAGAGGATCCTAAATTTATCAGGAACATTGCTATTGCGGCGCATATCGATCACGGTAAAACAACTTTTTCTGATAATTTATTGGCTGGTGCTGGTATGCTTTCAGAAGATTTAGCTGGTTCTCAAAGAGCTTTAGATTTTCATGATGATGAGACAGAAAGAGGTATTACTATTGATTCTGCTAATGTTAGTATGATTCACAAAGTTAGTGATAAAGATTATTTAATTAATTTAATTGATACTCCTGGACATGTTGATTTTGGAGGAGATGTTACTAGGGCTATGAGAGCTGTTGATGGTGCAGTTGTTTTATGTTGTGCTGTTGAAGGGATCATGCCTCAGACTGAAACTGTTTTGAAACAAGCTCTTAAGGAGATGGTTCGACCGGTTTTGTTCATTAATAAAGTTGATAGACTGATAAAAGAAGTAAAGTTAACTCCTGAAGCTATGCAGGAAAAATTTATGCAAATAGTTACAGACATTAATAAATTCATTTTCAATTATGCACCTGAAGAATTTAAAGAAAAATGGCAGGTTAGTATAAATGATGGTAGTGTTGCATTTGGTTCAGCATTCCATAATTGGGGAATTAGTGTTCCTTACATGAAAAAACATAACATTTCATTTAAAGATATTATTACTGCTTATGATGATGATAATCATAAGGAATTAGCAAAGAAAGCTCCAATACACGAAGTGGTATTAGATATGACTGTAGAGCATCACAATAATCCTATGATAGCTCAAGCTTATCGTATTCCAAAAATCTGGCATGGAGATAAAGATTCAGAATTAGGAAAATCGTTAATTAATTGTGACCCTAATGGTCCGGTTGCTTTTGTTGTAACTAAAGTTGTTGTGGATAAACATGCTGGAGAGATTGCAGCAGGTCGTTTATTTTCTGGAACTTTGAAACAAGGAGATAGTGTATATCTTAATGCTGGAAAGAAACAGGTTAGATTACAGCAAGTTTCTGTTTACAAGGGTGCACAAAGAACTGCATTAGAATCAATTCCTGCAGGAAATATTGTAGGGTTAGTTGGATTGAAAGATACGTTTGCTGGAGAGACTATTTCTTCAGAACCTATAGAACCATTCGAGGCTATTAAACACATTTTTGAACCGGTTATTACTAAATCTATCGAGCCAAAAAGGGCTGCAGACTTACCTAAACTTATTGAAGTTCTGAAGCAAGTTGCTAAAGAAGATCCGAGTATTCAAGTTAATATTAATGAAGATACTGGTGAGAATTTAATGAGTGGAATGGGAGAATTACACTTAGAAATTATTGAAAATAGAATTAAAACTGAGAAGAATATGGATGTTATCACCTCTCCTCCAATTGTTTCTTACAGAGAAACAGTTAATAGAGAGAGTCAGATTATGGAAGGAAAAAGTCCTAACAAACATAATAAATTCTTCATATCTGTTGAACCTCTATCTGATGATATATATGGTGCAATAAAATCTGGTGATTTACCAGAATTAAGAATTAAGAAAAAGCATACTGATATTGTTGAAAAACTTGTTGATCTTGGAGTTGCTTCTAAAGAAGCTAAGAAGTGGAGAGAGTTGTACAAGGGAAACGCATTAGTTGATAATACAAGAGGTATTGTTTACATCAATGAAGTTATTGAGATGATTATGGATGCTTTTGAGCAAGTTATTGATGCGGGCCCTCTAGCAAGAGAGAACTGCGGTAAAATGCTTGTTAGAATAAATGATATGAAACTTCACGAGGATACTATTCACAGAGGTCCTGCCCAGGTTTATCCTGCTATTCGTGAGTCCATAAAGGGTGCGATGGAAAACGGTGGATCTTTCTTATTAGAACCTATTCAAGAGATTCAAATTGAGAGTCCTGCAGATTATCTTGGTGATTTATCTGCTTTAGTTCAGAATAAGCGTGGTCAGTTGATTAATGTTGATCAAAAAGGTGAACACATCACTGTTAAGGCTAAATTACCTGTTGGTGAAATGTTTGGATTAGCTTCAGATTTAAGATCAGCAACATCCGGTAAGGGAAGTTACTTTATTGTAGATCAGAGCTTTGAGAAATTACCAGCTAACTTACAACCTAAGATTGTGACTCAAATAAGAGAGAGAAAAGGTTTAAGGGTTTAATTTTTAGAGCAGAACTGCCAGCATTACAATAGCGCCGAATATAATACCTGCGAAAACTTGTAGTGTTGTATGTCCTTCTCTTTTTAATTGTTCTACCAGAGTCTCGTTAGGATATAATTTTTTGAATATTTTCTTTTGTTTTTCAACTTCTAATCTAACTCCTAAGGAATCTCTTATTACTATTGCACTGAAAGCTATAGTTACTAAAGTTAACATAGAAAGTTTTTCTGTCAATAACATCGCCGTACTTAGTGCCGATACGAATGAGGAGTGTGAACTAGGCATTCCACCATCAACAAATAGTTGAGATAGGGATAGTTTTCTTGTTTTAATTATTTCTGTAATTGTTTTTATTGTTTGAGGGATAAATGTTGCTAAAATTAATCCTATGAATATCTTGTAAAATATTTCCATATTGATAAATTAATAATTCGATTTATAAGTTTATTCGTGATTATTATTTTTTTGACTGTTTTCGTAGAATTTATAAGATTATCTTACTTTCTTAATTTATGGAAAAACTTCAAACTCAAGTGTATAATGATCTGATGGAGGATCCAATATCTAAATTATTAATTGATTATTATGTGAATGTTCAAGTAAATGGAGTTAATAGTTCGGAACTTCCTAGATTTAGTGAAATATCTTCTAAAAATAATAAAAGTTGTGGGATATCTATTAATAATATATTTATGTTAAGATCTATTAAGGCTATGAGAGATATAATTGGAGGAGATACAATCTCTTATCAAGATGTTTGTTATCCTTATGAGGATTTGCCTTATGATTCTACTTGGACTTCTCTCTCCAGACTAGAAGAATGGTTTATGTCTGATCAGGGAACTTATGAACAAGGAGTTTCTGGAAAAGACGGAATTTTGTTTGCATTTGATTCTTGGATAAATGGAAAGGATGAGCTTATTGAAGTTAATGATAGTGCAAGAATTTATCATAATAAACTTGTAGGGGGAGAACCTAGGTCTGAATTTATGACACTAATGTTGAATTTATTCAGATATGATATGAAATCAACTTTATCTGAATTAGTTCATTCAAAGGGTGTCGGATCAGGGACTACTTCACAAGTATCGGAAATGGCCTTTGGTGCAATGTTAGCTGGTCCAACTATAAATGCTAGAACTTATAGATTAAGGAATACTAAGATTTCTCAAACTCTTGATGTTGGACATTTCATGGTTTATAATGTTGGTCTCACAGAAAAGCTAGTCGATGAGATGGTGTCTGAAAATTTTGATTTTAATGCTATTTATGATCCAAAAAATAGAGTTGTTGATATTGTAGAAGATTGGAAAATTTGTTTTGATAAAGTTAGAAACCACTGTAATTCATTATATAGATCTCCTCGAGATTTGTTAGATTTATCAAGAACTTTGATTTATGCAGAACAAAAAGATGGTGAAAAAATTATAAGATGTAATTTCAAACCAGTTTCGCCAGAATATGATGAAAATATTACTTCTTATCTAGGAGTTACTCAGAATGGGAAATAATAGAATATTAAATACATTAGATGATGCAAAAAGACTAAGTGCTGAATATAATATACCTCTAACTGATATTATTTTGATAGGATTAAATATCGAAGGGGCTTATGATTCATCAATTGTTTCAGATAGGATGAGATTCAATATGGTCCCAGATAATAGTGGAGGAAATGAGTTTTATTTCGCATTAACTAATACTAAAGATTCGAGATGGAAGATTAATGGTGGTGAACTTTCATTTAATGGTGAAAGGATAGGAAAAGTAGGAAATACTGAAGAAGATACTTGCGATAATACTTATTGGAGAAGATTTATTTCTTTAGGTGGAAAAAATTGTGGAACTGAATTGACTATAAATTCAAATTCTAGAAGTTTTTGTTCTGGTTGTGAATTCTGTGGCACATATAATCTTAGTCCAGAGGATCAAGATGAAAAAGATTTATCTAATCCTGATAAATTAAGAAGAAAATTGGATAATATCTTGTTAGAGAATGATATTGTAGATTTATCTAACTTGCATGAAATTGGAGTCGTAACTGGATGTTTTCCTAATGAAAATTTAACCTTACAACATCTTAATATGTTACATGATGTTTTGAGAGGAGATTATGATTTTTCTGGCGAATTGAAATATGTTGGTTCACAGATACAGTCTAGGGAGGCTTTAGAAAATTTAGTATCTCACGGACCGACTGGAATCTCTCAAACTGTTGAATGTTTTGAAAGGAGAGATATATTATTGCAACCAAAAAAACAATTGTCTTTAGATTTTGCAAGGGAAATACTTGATAATGCTAAAGATTTAGGAATTAATACAACTTTATTATATATTATGGGACTTGATAAGTTATCTACTTTTGAAAATGAGATGAAATTATTTGTTCCATATCTAACTAAAATGCCAGTTATTAATACCTTGCAAGAATATGTTGAGGGGCAGAGTGATTTAAGAGTTCCAGAAGCAAGATCTATGGAATATTATTTAAAAGCTAGAAAGATAATGGAAGAAATCTGTGAACCTTTAGGTTTTAAACCTAATGTGTGGGAAAATTATAGAGGGCTATGGTTTACTGAATATTCTAAGGAGGGGTTAGAAAATGTCATCAGAATTTAATAGTTTATCAATTTCTGGCCATGATCCTTCTGATGAAGTCCATAAAAGTCTTAAGAAAAATGGAGTGAATTTTGCAACAGGATTACCTTGTGGAATATTAAGATATTTTATGCATAATCTTACAAATGATTCAGAGATATTACATATGCCAGGATTAAATGAACCTGAAACAATTGGTATTGCAACAGGAGCATGGCTTGCTGGAAAAACTCCTGCAATTTATATGCAAAATTCTGGAATGTTGAAATCTGTGAATGACATTGCAGGATTAATGATGGCTAGTAAGGCACCTTCAATAATTCTTGCAACTTATAGAGGATGTTCTGGAGATAATGCTACTCAACATCAGATCACTGGTAGCATTACAAAACCTACTCTTGATGCATTAGGGTTGGAGTATCATGAATTAAGCGATGACAATATTTCAGGTACGATTGATGATTGTTTCAATTTTATGGATGAAAGTGGATTTCCTGCAGTGTTATTAGTTAAAAGAGGGTGGTCTAATACAGAGGTTTTGAAAGATGTTTCTTTATATGCTGAAGAATTGAGAGATGAACTTAATTATCCTGTTGATCCTACTCTTGCAGTAGATAATGCCCTTTCAAAAATTATAGATTATAGAGATGGTAATATCCTTGATAGGGATAGATCTCTTGATTCAATGTTTGAAGTTATAGGGAGAGATTCTGCAGTTTTTTCGTCTACTGGAATTATGAGTAGGTATATTTTTGAGAATTTTGATAGTCCGAATCAATTTTATAATTGTGGTGGTTTTGGTCAGACCTCAGTTATAGGGTCAGGATTTGCAGCGTCTAGAAAAGATGTGAATACTATTGCTATTGATGGAGATTCAAGTTTACTTACTAATTTTGGCGCATTAGTCACTAATGGTAATCTGGGAACTTCAAATTTTACTCACATTGTTGTCGATAATGCAGCATATGGTTCATGTTCAGAAGAAAAATCATTATCATTATCTGCCAATATCCCTCTGGTTGCTGCTATTCAAGATTATAAGAATGTGTTTCTTGTAGATTCTGCAGTTGGCATTCAAAAATCAATAGAATTGAGTTCGAACTTTAATGGACCAAATTTAATATATCTTAATATTAAGTTGGGTGGACCTAGGAATCCAAAACGACCGTTAGATATGGACATTACTGCGAGGAGATTTAAAGAGTATTTCTCACAATAGGGTTTTATTGAAAATGGAAACACTACAAAAAAATTATTCTGCAATAATCTCTGATGCTGGAGATATTTTATTTAGTACTGTTAAAGGCCTTAAGAGAAAACAGGAAGTTATAGAGTATTTATCACATAGGTTTGATTCGAAAATTCCTATTGATGAATCAGTAAAAAATTTTAAATATTATAATGACCTTGCTCAAACTAGTTTTGAGTTGTGGGAATCAATATTCTTATTTTCTAAATATGAACTTGGAGAACAGATTGGATATGGAGATTGTAAACAACTTGAAGATTATATTGGTGCTCCAAATATAAAATTATTTGATGGAGTTGTAGATACCTTAGAAAAATTAGACTATCTAGGTTTGCCTTTTATTATTTTGACTAATGGTCCTAAATCTGGCAGATTCTATGATAGTTGTTTAGATGAAGTAATAAAAAGTGAATTAATTGAAAAAAAAGAGTTTGATAAATGGTCTTATAATTATGGTGATTATATTTTTGCCCAGATATCTTCAAAGGATCTTGGTGTGAGAAAGCCTGATGAAATTATGTTTCAGACAGCATTTAATCTGGTTGATTCAACTGATTCTCCGAGAAATATTCTTTATGTTGCACACACAAAATCCGAGATTAATGGTGCCTTAAATTTTGGATTTGATGTTGTAAATTGTGGCCCCGAAAACCTGGATGTCTCTCGAGATAATTTATATGAAATAAATAGATTTTCTGAATTATTAGGAATAATCACATGAAAGTTGCATTAATTAACCCTAAACAGATGGATACAATAAATGGGAGATATCCTCATTTGGGTATTGGTAGTTTAGCTTCAATTTTGGAGAAAAATAATATTGAGGTCAAAATATGGGATATGCCAGTTTCCGAACTTAATGAAGAAGATATAAGTAATATGTTACAAGATTATGATCCCGAGATTGTTGGAATTACTAGTAATTCTTTTACATTTCTTGAAGCAAAAAAGCTTGCAGGCCTTTCAAAATCAATCAATCCGGATGTTTTAACGATTGTTGGAGGGCCACACATATCTATTTATCCTGTTGAAACTTTAGTAAATAATGAATTTGATATCGCAATACCCGGAGAGGCAGAGATTTCATTCCTTAATGTAGTTCAAACTCTACAAAACAATAAAAAATTAGAAGATATTAGAGGAGTAGTTTATAGAAACGGATCACAAATAATTAAGAATTCTCCAGAAAAATTGATAAGTAATTTAGATAATTTACCTCTTCCTGCAAGGCATCTTATGCCTAATGATAGTTATTTTTCTCCAATTGCTCACAATGATAATTATAGTATTGTTACTACAGTTAGAGGTTGTCCTTTCAAATGTTTTTATTGTTCTTCGAATAATGGCAAATCATTTAGAATGAGAAGCCCATCAAATGTTGTTGATGAAATTGAGTTTTTGATAAATGAGTACGATACAGAATATATTCAGTTTTATGATGATTCTTTCTCTTTTAATAAAAATAGAGTGAGAGAAATATGTCGTCAAATTAAAGAGAGAGATTTAGAATTTAAATGGGATGTTAGAACTAGAGTTGATATGGTCGATGCCAAGATATTAGAGGATATGGAGGATGCAGGATGTAAAAGAATACGATATGGTATGGAATCTGGAGATCAAAGAATTTTAGATATTATGAGAAAGGGAATTACTCTTGAACAAATTAATAATGCAGTAGATTTAACAAAAGAAGTTGGAGGCATGGAGATTCTTGCGTATTTTATGATTGGAACTCCGGGAGAGACTCTTGAATCAATAGATAAAACGATAAGTTTGGCACAAAATCTTTCTGTTGACCATGTTCGTTTCAATATCACTACTGCTTATCCTGGGACTGATATGTATAAGTTTGGTTTAGAAAGTGGTTATTTTGATCAGGATTATTGGTTGCAGTATGCTAGAGGCGAATTAGACTATATTCCTGATTTGATTTTCGAAACCGAAGAATATAATCGAAATGATCTTGAAAAAATAATTAAACATGCAAAAGAAGTTTGTTCATAGATAGTTTTAAATATATTTAAAATTAATTCTATTATGCCTTAATTAATAGAAGGAAATATAGAGCATAGTAGTAAGTTTGTAAATTAAAAGGAGGTTTGAATATGATAGAAGCGATATTATTTTATTCATGTTTGGTTGATAGTTTGATTGCTAATGTATTAGCTTGGACTAATCAAAAATGGTATAAAAAAAGATATAAAAAAATGTCGAAGTATCTTCCTATGACTAAAAGTTGGTGTTTTGTGTATCTAGCTTTTGTATTATGGGTTGGATTTTCGTTACTAAGGCTTAATATTTTGCCTTGGTAGTCCCATTTTTTTGAAATAGTAAGCTTTTTATAGGCATATTTTGTGATTTTATTAAAATGTTATATGAAAAATTATTCCTATATAGTGAAGATGGGCCAAAAATTGGTATTAATAGAGATTTGCCAAGATTGAAGTTTGATCATCATTTCAAAAATGTTGAGATTGAACCTATAAAACCTATAGTGATTGAACCGTTTAAGGCACCTATTGAGTATGAGCCTGTAAATCCTATAGAACTAGAACCTTCCAAGCCTTTTGAAGTGGAACCTGTTATTCCAGAGTATCAACCTTTCAAAGAATAGTTAGAAATTTTTTTTATCTTTTCCCAAGGAAGTTCCTGATTTGAAAAGTGTCCGTAAGCTGCAGTTTTTTTGTAGATTGGTTTTTTTAGATCGAATTGAGAGATTATTTCTGCAGGTTTTAATCTAAAATTTTCCTTAATTAATTCTATCAATTCATCCTCAGATAGTTCTGATGTTCCGAAAGAGTCTACGAATATACTAACTGGTTCTGCAACTCCTATTGCATAGCTTATTCCTACTTCACATTTTTTACATATTTTATTTGCTACCAAACTTTTTGCTATGTGTCTTGTTGCGTATGCTCCACTCCGATCTACTTTTGAAGGGTCTTTTCCCGAAAATGCTCCGCCTCCGTGCCTACCTATTCCTCCATAAGTGTCTACTATTATTTTTCTTCCTGTGACTCCTGCGTCACCTTCTGGTCCACCTATAATGAATTTTCCTGTAGGATTTACTAAGAATTTTGTGTTTTCATCTATATACTTTTTGCAAACAGGTTTTATTATATGTTCAATTACGTCTTCTTTTAGAGCTTCATATTCAATTTCTTCATCGTGTTGAGTTGATATGATTATTGTGTCTACTCTTTTTGGTTTGCTATGATCGTATTCTACAGAAACTTGAGCTTTTCCGTCAGGTCTTAAGTAGGGAATTGTATTGTTTTTTCTTAGCTCTGATAGTTTCTTTGTTAGTTTGTGTGCTAAATATATTGATAGGGGCATTAATTCTTCTGTTTCGTCCGTTGCATAACCATACATCATCCCTTGATCTCCAGCTCCCTGTTCTTTGTGAAGTCCTTCTCCTTCAGTCACACCTTGTGAGATGTCTGGGCTTTGTTGTTCTATTATGGTTGTTATTTTACAACTATCTGCATCTATTCCGTATTTTAATTTTGTGTAACCTATATCTCTTAGTGTAGTTCTAGCAATGTCTTCTATGTTTAGATTTGCTTTAGTAGTTAGTTCTCCAGCTATTACAAGATTGTTGCTTTTTACTAGGCATTCTATTGCCACTCTCGAATTAGGATCTTGACTTAAACATTCGTCTAGAATTGCGTCTGAGATTTGGTCACAGATTTTATCTGGGTGTCCCTCTGTAACTGATTCTGAAGTGATTAATTTTTTCATAGAGAGAGGGTTGTTTTTAGTTATTTATAAAATTTGGGTAGACTTTTTCCAATTAGGGTGGTTTGTATCTAAATATTCTCTAACATTTCTACTTATTTTTTTCCAGATTTCTTTTTCTTCTTTAGTCATGAAGAGAATTTCTGCTTGGAATGTATATAAATAATTTTATGGTGTGTGACAATGTGACAATCAGTTTGAATTATTTTCAAAGGGTTTTGAGCATTTCAAGATTTCCAATTAATTATGCATTAACCCTAATTTTTTGTTTGTTTTTCCCAGGTTTTGTATTTCGAAGTAAAAACTCTCCCATCACCTACTAAACAACCTTTTCTCTTAACTTATCTACAATCCAAACCATAGCTTTAGTATCTAACTCACAATACTCAAGTAAATCAGCATAAACTTTTTCTTTATCCTCACTTTCAGAATAAGTTACACGCATAAACTCGGTATTTGCTGCTGCACCTTCTTGAATGCCTAGTCCAGAATAATCTTTACCTACTAAGGCAGGCAAAACTTTCTTGATAGATGCAGAACCTTGTTGTTTTGAATTATAATAGTGGAAATTTCTAAAGGGAATAAGTAAATCAACTATTCTAGAGTTAACTTCTGACACCCATTCTTCTTCACCAAAGTAATTACCAACTTTTTTCAAAATACTTTTTTCAAAAGGGGCATGATAGACAACTATATCTCCAGATGAACCAATAACTCCTTTTAGAGAATCTAAAAATTCTTTACGAGGATCTGAAGACCCTCTATATAAAAATTCGTAATGTTCAGGCTTAGAACCTTCTTCTTTAACTACATGCAAAGAATACTGAAAAGGAACTTGCTGATGTGGACTCAAACCATCGAACATAGGTACTGCCGTATTAAAAGTTTCAAAGTCTAAATAATAAAGAGGATAGTTTAAATCTTTAAGAAAATGTTTCAAATCGCCTTTAGAAACAAATTCCTTGCCTGTTTTTTCACACTCTCTTTGGATATCCTGTTTATCTGTCAATTTGAAAGCGTCTGGAATATCTTTTATTGCGTGAACTCCAGATTCATAAAGTGATTGAGATTTTGCCCCTCCCATATATAATTTAAACACATGATTATCTTCTAAATGGTCCCAGCACTCTGTTAGTGGACACGCATAAGGAGATTTACAGTGTGCGCCTATATCTTGTCTTGGATCTTTATCTGCACTAATAACATCTAGCATGACCTCTATCCTATCCTCTAGTCCTTTGCTAAATTCCTCAACTTTTTCTGTGATATCTCTTAATTTGAATAATTTTTCAACATCCAAATCTCCATCACGAACATATTCTGTGTTTAGATGCATCAGATAACAATTTCTTATTTTAAGACCTGCCCCTTCATAAACATATTTTTGAAAAGAGACATCATGAACATTAACATCTTTTACTTTTGTTCCACTTTTTACTTCGACTATGTCCCATTCATCGCCCACAGGAACTAAAACATCTGCTCTTGAAAAACAGTTTTCATGAATATATCCTGGTTCGAATAGGGGTTTTCCTTCTTTAAGTAATTCTTTAGATTTAGTTAAGTTTTCTTTAAAACTGTCAAAAGAAATATCTATACCTTCAGGGTATAGTTTTTTAGCCATCTCGCCGACTTTATCTCCCTCTTTGAAAAGATGTTTTGCCATAGCACCAGGTTCAGGAATACGATCTCTGTCGTGATATTGTACCCATAAGTATTTTGGACACTGCAAGCCTGCTAAATATTTTGATTTTGTTAAAAGTTTCATAGGATGTTAAAATCTTAATTAATTTATAAGTTGTTTGGTAGACTATGGCAAGGAAAGGTTTTTATATTTCCATTCTATTAAGTTAATATGAAAAAGAGGATTTTATCATTTGTGTTAGTGTTTCTTATAATTAGTATGTCTTTTGGTTATTCTTCTGATGCATTATTCAGTAATGTGAAGATCCCTAGAGTTGATGGGATTATCTCACCAGTAGAGCTATCTGAAGAAGGTTTGACTCGTTATGTCTATGGTGCTGGATTGGTTGCATCTGTTAAGGATTCAGAGATTAAATATCATCATTCTGATAGGATTCAGAGTAATCGTTTGGTAACTGATTCTAGTGGAAGTGTTGAAAAAGAGTTCAAATCGTTACCTTTTGGCCAGGAAATTTCTAATTCTGGAGTTAAATATGCCTTTGCAACTGGAAAGGAATTGGATGAGTCTGATTTGTATTATTTCGGAGCTAGATATTATGATTCTGATTTAGGGAGATTTACTTCTGTCGATCCTGTTAAAGAAAATGAACCTTATAGTTATGTTAGAAATAATCCTTTGAATCTTGTTGATCCTACAGGGATGGATGAAGAGATGGGATGGTTTGGTAAAACTGTAGATTTTTTCCTAGGATTAGTTTCGATGGATAGGGAATCTAGAAGGTCTAGGCACCAAACAAAAGTGGATGATTCTAGAGATTACATTATGTCTTCTGCTGTTCTCGGAGGAGATTATGGAGAGAGTAATAGTAAAAGAGGTATAGATAGTATTGTTGATCAGATGAATAAAGAAGATAAAAATATCTTCAAACATTTAGTGGATGAGAAATTTGTCCAAGGAGTACTTAAAGAATTAGTATCTGAGGGTTCGATTGAACATGGGTGGACAGATATAAAAATTAGTGATAAAAATGCACATAAAATTTTAAGAGGAGATTATGACGATGATGAGTATTATGATCTGTTTTATGGAGGGAATGAATACTATCGTTCTACTACTATTTGGGTCGAAGAGAGTATTGAAGAAAGAACTCGTTTTGAGATTATTAAAGCTACAAATATACTTGGAAAAATAAAACAGTGGATTAGTGGTGATGAAAGAATGAAAGTTATAGAAACTGAAGTTATCCCTGCACATAAAATAGGGGGAGTTCATCGATTGAACAATGTTCCACCAAATGACAGAGATTATCAATTAGCTTTGCGTAATGCATATAGTTCTATGGGTATTGATGATTTAGATTCTGATTAGTTTATAATTTTAATCCTGTAAGTGAATATATTATTGCTTTTGGTTCTTCGATAAACCAATAATTCAATTCTGCTTTTGTTTTTGTGTCATGATCACAGTGTTTATCATAAATGTGATAGAGTTCATGCCTTACTATTTTTCTGTTTGCAAGTAATCCTCCAATGTAGATATATTGATTTTTTAGATCTCCTCCATATATAGATTCTCCTGCGAGTTCATTTAGAAGTTCACATTTTATTATTTCTGGGTCCATTCCTAAGGTTGTTGCTTCTTCATGGACTATTTCTTCTAGTTCTCTCTGAGATTTTATTTCTTCTAATGCGTAATTGGATAGTATATCTGTTGCAAATAATGTAGAATATGCTATAGTTCCGGCTAATAAAGTTCTCTTAACTCCTTTCTTTATTTCTGATATTGTCATAGTTAGATTACATATTTTTCTTTTATAAATGTGTTGTTTTAATCATTGAACAGTAATAACACATATTTACCAAACGTTTTTATAACTCCGACATTAAATAGGGTTATGCTCAAAAGAGGGATTTCACCATTAATTTCTACAGTCTTGCTAGTCGGATTTACTATAGTCCTTACAAGTATTATTTTTTTATTCGTTCAGAGTGTTTTTGATAATGCAATTGAAGATAATAATGTTACTAGTTTTAGTTGTACAACTGATGTTAGTTTGAGTTATCAAAATTTCTGTATTGATAATGAAACTGTGAGATTAAATATTGAAAATAATGTTGGAACCCCTATAGATAATTTTATTTTTTTAATTTTTGATAGTTTAGGAACTAGTTCTATAAACACTTCTGTCGGACTTGGCCCATATAATTCTGCTAACTTTTATTTCCCATATAATATAACTAAAACTTACGATAAATTAGAGATATATCCTATCTTATTTAGTGACGGAGAGGTTTTGTCTTGTTCAGAAAGTCCGATTAATATAAGTAGTTTAGATATTTGTACTTCTTCTATTGTTATTTGTGGAGATAATTTTGTTAACCAGATAAATGAAACTTGTGATGGTGTTGATGCTGGAACTTGCGATACTTATTGTGCTAGTTTTGGTGAAACTTATGATTCTTGTGATGATTATGATTCCGATAGCGATGGAGATCTCTGCGAGTGTATTTGTTCGGGAGGATTTCATGGGAGTCCACCGATAACTTTTGAAATTTTAGAGGGCAATCTTGAAGAAGACTTTTGGTACCCTCTTATGCTGACTATTAAAAATAATGATATCACAGACATCCAAGGTTTTAAAATTTTAATTAATGGAGATTCTGGTAGTGATGAATATTTTCACACCAGTGGAGTTTTCTCTGGAGAGACAGAAACTCTGAATGTATTCCATAGTGCCAAGATTGGAGATATTAATTATGTTGAACTAACTCCTGGAACTAAGGAAAGTTTGAGTGATGGTTCGGTTGATTGGACTTGGTATGACGATGATAAAGAAAGCTATTCTAGCATTACAGATAGTTCTAATTGGTCGAATGTCCTTGGTTATTGGACCTTTAAAGAGAGTTCTGGATACGATGTTTATGACCATTCCCCTTATGGTTCTATTTGTAGTATTGATCCTGCTGAAACGCCTGTATGGAAGGTGGATAAGTATTGTTTGTTTGGAAGATGTTATTATCTTGATGGTGCTAACGAGGGTTTGAATTGTAGCGCTCCAACTCATTTTGATACAGAGGTTAGTGACGAAATTACTATTGAGGCAGTGATTAGGCCTTGGAGAATAATGGATGATGAAGGAGTTGCCAAAAATAGATTAATTGCTTCCAAATATTATGATGATGTTCAGGGTGAAAGGGCGTGGGTGTTTAGATTGGATGAAGATCTTCAAAATTTATATTTTAGAATTTATTCTGAAAACTCAGAAGGTTTAGAAAGATCTAGAACTATTGAATTAAATATAAGTGATGGAGATAGTTTGTTAACTATCGGGGCAATATGGCACCATGTTGTTGCACAGTATAGTAATAGTTTGAATATTATGAAGTTTTATATTGATGGAGAACTAGTAAAAGAACAATCTTTTGGGAGCTATGATAGGCCAATAATTGATTCTCCTATCTCTGCTGTTATGATTGGAGATTGGCAGAATTGGGGAGGAGATACATTTAATGGACGTATGGAATCTGTTGCAATTTATAATGAATTTATTGATGAAACAAGAATAAAAGAACATGCAAATTCTTTGTTTAATTTAGCAAACTGTCCTAGGGAAAAACGAACAAATGAACCTGATTATTGCGAACATTTGGGACACTTTGGGATAAATGATTCTGTAAATATTAATGATCCTAGTGGAGAGTGGTATGTGGAAGATAGTAAATATTATGGATTAAAGGAGTACATTAACTTCTCAAATCCTTCAAATTGTGATGTTGCAATTATGGCAGTCCATGGAGGTTCTATGGAAATCGGGACCGAACAAATGGCTAGATATATCTATGAAAACTTAACAAATTCTGGTCAAGATGTTGCACTTTGGGTCTATGGTTCAAGAAATACTGGATGTAGTATGTGTGGTTCTGGTTGCGAAGAATCCTGCCATCATGTTACTAGTGGTGCGATGAATCCTAATTGTGATCCTTATCTGAAAGAGATTTTAAGTGAATGTAAAATTGGTATTGCTTTGCATGGTTGTGATAGTGGTTGTCAGGCTGGAGAGAGTACTAATTATTTAGATCCAATTTTAATTGGTGGAAGATCAGATTATGCATTAAAACAATATGTTGTTGATGCATTGGATAGTAATGTTGGTGGAGATTATTACTTAGTGAATTTTGATGATATCCAAGATTGTAAGTTTTATTTTGATGAAGTATCTTGTTATAGAGGTGCAGATCATTGTAACATAGTCAATCAATTCCCTAAATTTAATGAACTTTATGGTTTACCTGGCATACAGATTGAAATGCCTCCATCTATACGAATTAACGCCAGTGTTCTTTTAGAAGATTCTGTGTGTGATGTTGCTAATCCTCCTGCTGGATGTTTTAGTAGATTTGAGAACGAGGATATTTGGGGAGATACATTGCTTGCCGCTGATGCATATATTTCTGCTGTTAATAATTACATAAGCTATAAGGGTTGGTAGATAACTTTTTATATCTCTTTTTTTATTTTATTTTTATGGGTCACTATGTCTATATGGTCGAGTGTCGGGATGGATCTTATTATACTGGTTATACTATAGATCTAGATAAAAGAATGACCAAACATAAGGAAGGAAAGGGATCTAAGTACGTCAATTCTAAGGGTTTTAAGGAACTAGTTTATTTTGAGAGCTATGAAGATAAGGTAACTGCTATGAAAAGAGAGTATGTCTTGAAAAAATCTCCAAGATATCATAAGAAAGAGTTAGTTAGAGAGTTTAGTTTTACTAATTTAAGATAGAATCCATAAATACTCTAAATTCTGAGCATCATAGGAAAGTTTTATAAGAGTTTATAGATTCCCTCGCATACTTTATAGGGTTAAAAAAATGAAAAAAACAATTATTCCAGTAATTTTTATGATGATCTTTATGATATTTGTTTCTGCGGGCGAGAGCGCCATGGTAGTATCTAAAGATAGTAAAGAAATACTGAAAACAGTAGACAAGAAAAGTAATAAGGTATTTGATGTATTGGCTGATTTAAGATACGATTTCAATCCAGAGATCTCAGTAGTTTTTACAAATACTTATAATTTACAATCTCCGACAATACTTATCCAATACTCTCAAGAAGGAGTACAAGAAGATCCGATAGGGATTACAATGGAATTCCATAGTGGATCCATTAGAGAAGAAGTTTATTCTATGGGAGATGTTATTGGTGAGGGTCATGCAACTTTTGCAAATGGTACTTATTATGTAGATTATAATTTGTTGTGGGGAAGAGTTAATGGGGATGCAAATCAAATTGATATGCAAGTAACTGGTACAAATTTTTTACCTGCTCAAAGAGCTACTATGACAATAGGTACAATTTTCGAAATGGACGATTCAGTTTTTGTTAGACTTGGACCTCTTCCTAATTTTGATGGTAATAATCTAACAAATGGGTTAACAAATTCAATGGTTATATACGAAGGATTGTATTGGAATCAAGCTGAGGGAGAAGTAGAAATAAGATCAACAATTACTTCTGAACTTGGAACTATTGTACTTAGAGAAACAATAATCGATATCAACCAATATGGTGCTTCATACTGTGATTTAATGTTTGGAGATTACAGACATAATGAAGAACAGATTGTGAATGGAGATAATGGACATCTTGATTTAAATGAAGATGGATTGATTAATCTTTCAGATATTGTTTTATTTGCAACAAACAGAAATGACGAGCAATGGTGCGCATATCATATCGCATCAACGCTTTAATTTTCTTTTTTTATTTTTATATTCTTTGGAAAAATATACCAGGTTTTCATATCTTCTTGAATTAGATTATTATCTGTTGAAAAATTCACGAATTTTGTTCGATCTTCTGCTAAAACATAACGATCTTTAATCCCGTCGAAATCAAAATCTTCTTTGTAAAGGCCTTCAATACCTTTGTGATTCTTTATAATATAATCTGCTAAAAAGTACGGACTATCTGTTTTTATAGAGTATATATCCCCAGAATTGGTTTGTATAGTGTCTGGTTCTGAAATTGTACATTCTTGGCCAAAATATTTTTTAATAGAAGTGAAAGTGTGATCTATTTTTGTATTATCCTCTGCTATGGCCGATGCAGATATAACTGCTATTCCTAATCCTAGTTTTGTTATTAAATTCATCTTAAGTATTTTATGCCTCGAACTCTTAGTTCATTAATTAGAGAATCATATTTTACTTGATAGTCTCTATCTTTTTCCATTCCAAAAAAGAATCTAGCATTATCATTGTTTACTACCTCTTCTAATAAGGTTTTAACTTCAGAGTTTAGCAAACTATATACTCTATTTTCTTCAAAGAAACTTTCTTTTGTTAAGTAATGTTCAGTTAAATAATTCTCTCTTGCTAAATTAGTAGTATATTCTGCACCTTGAAGGTTCATTTCTCTAAATCTTTCTCTCATCTGATCGATATCCATGATAATTGGAGTTATAAGGCATTTATAAATTCAATTCCATTTCCTTAAAGCACCATAAGAATTTCCATCGATTATCATAGATGCGGAAGTTTTTGTATTTACAAATATATTTCTTGGATGCACATCATACACACCATTAGTAGTAGCTTGATAAAATACATCCCAAAAATCTTGAGTTTTTCCAAGAGCATCCCCTCTAACCCAAGAAGGTTCGCCAAAATATTTTTGAAACATATAGCTTCTCCCACTAAGGATTCCTGAAGGTCCCTTGTTTATTGCTACTGGAGCGCCAGCATCATCAAGTTTTTGCAATGCATGCTTCGTATCTTTCATATTCCTTTAAAAATAAGTTCCCTCTTTCCCCAATAAGAGAATATAATTTTTCATTTCTCTCCGAATCCCTCAGAATTGAATAAATATAACTCGAATTCAGAGTTATAGAATATTTTTTTTTTGCAAAACCTATCCTTTTTAGGATAGTTTGCCGAGTGTTCACCAAAGTATCATCCATATCAAAAAATATTTTAGAATAATTAAGATTCATGTTTATAATCCACACTATGATTTAAAGAAATAGTATCAAAATCTCCTTTTGCTTTCATCAAGATATCTGCAAGGATTCTCGGCCGTATGTCGATCTCATCGAGTTTAGAAATATCTACCCATTCAACTTGTTTAATTTTTCCACCATCATCAGTTAAATTATTTTTTCTTATTGAAATGGGTTTAGCAAGAAAGAAGATTGTTAATGATCTTTTATTCCAGTCATTAGAATAGATGAATTCATTTATATGAATTAGCTTTTCAATTTTAATTTCAACTCCTGTTTCTTCTAGTGTTTCCCTAATTGCACCCTCTTCAATAGTTTCATTCGATTCAAGTCCGCCACCTGGAAATAAATAATAATCTCCATCAGAATATTTAGAATTTACAAGTAATAATCTATTATCTTTTATAACAATTGTAGCCGTTCTAATGCCAATTTTTTCAGCCATATAAAAATAATAATAATAATATGGCTTTATATATTTTTTCATGGTTTAAATATATGAGAAACTTTATCGGATCTTTTTTTACATAAAATAATATCAATAAGACTTAAAAAAGTTTTCAATCTTTAGAAACT
>Ga0209042_1000424_pt1 | contig 46869 bp, 54 predicted proteins | sample SaaInlV_200m_DNA_6_FD_184649 | JGI IMG/M metagenome (GOLD analysis project Ga0209042, IMG submission 184649) | Marine microbial communities from expanding oxygen minimum zones in the Saanich Inlet - SI037_S2LV_200m_DNA (SPAdes) (version 2) | ecosystem: Environmental > Aquatic > Marine >...
TGATTTTAGGATAAAAACTATAAAAAGTTATCTGTTTAAGAGAAATATATAATTAATTATTAAATCAAGATTAATAATTAATTTAAAATAAAAAAAATAAGGGAGATTTTACTCCCCTTTTTTTAATAAACTTTATTTTAACCTATACAATTTTCCTTTTGTGGATCCTTGCACTCCATTACATTCGGGAATAATTTCTTCTATTACTTCAACCCCTAGTCTCTCAAGCAAGGCATCTATGAAACCAAGTGAATTGTATTCATCCGCCTTGTAGTCAGTAAATCTCGTAATTATTTGATCTTTACTAAGGACTGTATCTGGATGTAATGTTTTGCTACTCTCACTAATCTGATATACTGGTTCTTCAGTAAATAATCTGCAAGTATAGCAAAAAGTACCATCGGACTGATGTCCAAAAGTAGATTCAGTAATGTATAATTCATCAACTTTCTCAGATCTCATAGCATCCATTAATTCTAGAACAAAGTCTCGCCTGAAATCAACCCTTACATGATCTCCTATATCTCCTCTTGGAAAATCAGGGTCTGCCCTTATGGTTTCTTCAAGACCCCTAATTTTTTCTTCGATTGGGACTAATCCCTGACTATACATAGGATACAACTCCCAAAGGTCTTCCCCTTCGAAACTTGGTTCGTAGGCACTTATCATTTGTTCAACTTTTCTATCTAATATATATCTCATTTTATTTTTCTCCTTTTTTAACAAGTATTCTTGTTATAACTTTATAGTGGTGTTTTAACTATATTAAACCTTTTATCAAAACTTTAGCTTTTTTACAAAAGATTTATAAATAACTAAGAATAAAGATAAATATGGTTAAAATAACCAAAACTGATGAAATCATACTTTCTATGTTAGAAGAGGACTCGAGAGTGCAAGAAAAGGAAATAGCAAAACAGTGCAAACTTTCCAAGGATTCAATTAGATATAGGATAAAAAGATTAGAAAATAAAGGAGTAATCAAAGGTTATAGTGCATTTGTAGATTATACCAAGATGAACAAACATTTAGTAAAACTATATCTTTCAATAAATTCTCCCATAGCAATAAAAGAAGATTTGATTAAATTTGCAGAAAAAAAGAAAGAAACATTCACCATCTACGAAAGTATAGGAGAGTGGGATTTGTGTGTGACTTTTTTTGTAGAAGACCTAAAACAATATTATACCATAGAGAATGAAATACTTTCAACATGGGGAAAATATATTTCACATAAAGAGTTTCTAATAATGTTAGAATCTAAAGTTTACAATCATAAAATGTTCTTAAAGGATAGAAAGAATAAAACAAAAAAGATTTTTGGACCAAAAACAGATTATAATCTAAATGAATTAGATCAACAACTTGTTTTAGAAATGATAAAAAATTCTAGACAGAGTATTATAACTCTAGCTAATAAATTCAATAAAAGTCATATAACAATAACAAATCACCTAAGGAGATTAATCGCCCAAGATATAATATATCCTCGAACATCGATAGATTATGAAAAACTAGGTTTAAAAAATTACAAATTATTTATAGAGGTATCAGAATATAATACTCAAGTAGAAAATAAGATTATGACTTTCTTAGAATTACTACCAAATACTTTCAACATAATAAGGGTAGTTGGAGATTGGAAATTAGAAGTTGAAATACTAACTAAAGAATACAAAGAAGTTGAAGAAATAACGAGAAATCTTTATGACAATTTTTCAGAAAACATAAGAAATGTCAAATTATTTGTCATAAGTAAAGAACAGTTTTATCCGGGGATAATTAATCAATAACTTTATATTAAAACAAATCTAACTAACCTCAATGAAATATTCAATCTTAACAAAAACTTATCAAGAATTAGAAGCGACTACAAAAAGATTAGAAAAAACAGAAATAATCTCAGAACTTCTTAAAAAAACTAAAGATTTAGAAAAAGTAATTTATTTATTGCAAGGAAAAGTTTTTCCAAAATGGGATGAAAGAAAAACAGGTATTTCTTCAAGATTAGTTCTAAAAGCAATTAATTCGGCAACAGGAGTCTCAACAAATAATTTAGAAAAAGAATGGGTAAAAAAAGGAGACTTAGGAATCGTAGTTGAAGAACAAATAAAAAAATCAAAACAAACCTCACTATTCAAAACAAAACTGACTATGGACAAAGTTTTTGATAATATACAAAAACTGGCAGAGTTAGAAGGAAAGGGGACAGTAACTAAAAAAATCCAGCATATAATTGAACTACTAACTTCTGCAGAACCAGAAGAAGCAAAATATATTGTAAGAACACTAATTGAAGATCTAAGAATTGGGGTAAAAGGTGGAGTAATAAAAGATTCAATTGCTAAAGCATTTTCAAAAGAATCAAAAGAAATAGAGGCGGCATACAATCTAACAAATGATTTTGCAGAAGTAGCTATAGCAGCAAAAGATAATAAATTAAAATCTTTAAAGATGAAAACTGGGAAACCCATAAATCCCATGCTTGCAATTCGAGTAGAATCAATAAAAGAGGCATTTAAGGCAGTAGGGACTCCTGCACTAGTTGATCAGAAATTAGATGGGTTCAGACTTCAGATCCATAAAAAAGGGGATGAAATAACTCTATTTACAAGAAGACTAGAGAATGTTACAAAACAATTTGAAGAAATTCTCCCAACAATTAGAGAAAATATAAAACTAACCGAATGCATATTGGATTCGGAGTTAGTAGGGTATGATCCAAAAACAAAAAAACACTTACCTTTCCAAACAATTTCTCAAAGAATAAGAAGAAAATATGATATTGAAAAATCTGCAGAAGAAACACCTGTAGAAATAAATCTGTTTGACATAATAAGTAAAGATAAGGAATCTCTATTGACTATGTCTCAGAAAGAAAGAAGAAAAGTTTTGGAAAAAGTTACAAAAGAAGAAACTAGAAAAATAGTAATCACAAAAAAATTAATAACAGATTCGGAAAAAGAAGTTGAACAATTCTACAAGAAATCTTTGAAAGATGGGCACGAAGGAGTGATGATTAAGAGTATTGAATCAGAATACGTTCCAGGAAGAAGAGTTGGAGGTTGGGTAAAATTAAAACCAACAAAAGAGAATTTAGACTTAGTAATTCTAGAAGCAGGTTGGGGAGAAGGAAAAAGATCAAATTGGTTAGCATCTTTTACTTTAGCATGCAGAGATAAGAATAATTTATTAACAATCGGAAAGGTTGGAACTGGTGTGGCAGAAAAAGAAGCAGAATTGACTTTTGAAATGTTAACAAATGAATTAAAACCTTTGATAATCGAACAAAAGGGTAAACAGGTGACATTAAAACCTAGAATAATTTTAGAGATAGGCTATGAAGAAATTCAGAGATCACCGACGTACAAAAGCGGATTTGCGCTAAGATTTCCAAAAGTTATAAGACTAAGAAAGGATTTAGGATTTGAAGATATAGATAATCTAGAAAGAGTAAAAAAACTTCATAAATCTCAAATAAAATAATCACTTAACAATAATAATCTTTATATATCACCACTTTGATATAGTACTTATCGGTTGTAATACTTATAAAAAGAGGGGTGTTACTCAGGGGTTTAAAATAAATGATAGTTAAAGAAGATTTTCTCAACAAGTTACGCCAATTTTTTGGGCTAAACTTATATGAAGTTAGAATTTGGACAGCACTTTTATCACGAGGAGTTTCAACAGCAGGAGAGTTATCCGACATCGGGGATGTACCTCGTTCAAGGACATACGACGTTCTAGAATCATTGGAGAAAAAAGGTTTTGTAATGATGAAACTTGGAAAACCTATTCAATATTTGGCAGTCGAACCTAAAGAAGTTGTTGAGCGTGTTAAAAAATCTATAAAAGATGACGCTAATAAAAATATTCAAAAATTAAAAGACCTATCAAATACTGATATACTAACGGAGTTAACAAACCTCCACACACAAGGTATAGAATTTGTTGAACCTACAGATCTTTCTGGTTCCATAAGGGGTAGACATAATATTTATACTCATCTGGAAACAATGGTTAAGAAAGCAGAAGATTCTGTAACAATTGTGACTACTGAAAAAGGTCTGCCAAGAAAAACAGAAGCACTATCTCATTTATTTGCAAAGCTAGCAAAAAAAGGAGTTTCAATAAAGATTGCGGCACCAGTGTCTGAAGAAGATATTGGAAAAATGAAAGATATAACAAAACATGCCGAAGTTAAAAATGTTGAAAATCTTGATGCAAGATTTGTTGTTGTTGATGGAAAAGAAGTTCTATTCATGGTAACAGATGATGAAGCAATACATCCTTCTTATGATGTTGGAGTATGGATAAATGCACCATTTTTTGCTGGAGCACTGGAATCACTAACTAAAACTACTGTAGACAAGTAGATTTATAAGTGAAACCAACTTTTTATTTTTATGGTTAAATGTACTGAGTGTAAGGAAACTATTGAAGAAACTTTTTTAGGAAAGATTAGTGGAACTTATATAAAAGGAAAACCTATCTGTAAAGTGTGTCAAAAAAAGAAATAAATTTAGTTCAAGTCAATAAATCTCTATGGTAAATTTTTTAAAGAAACTAATCTAATATCTAAATAATGAGAAATAAACAACAAAAGTTGGCGATAGTAATATCTAGTATTCTTGTAGCGCTTGTTGGGATTATAGTAAAACTAGTTGGAGATACATTACATCCATTTACATTCACATTTTATAGACTATTTATTGGGACAATATTCTTATTTATTGTACTGCCTCTTATAGATCAAGATTTTTATAAAGTTAGATTAAAAGATTTCAAATTATTCGCAATTTCGGGATTCTTTTTAGCTGCATCAATAAGCTCATTTGTTTATGCAGTAAATTTAATAGATGTTTCAAGTGCAGTTTTGATTACCTCAACTTATGTATTCTTTGTGGTACTTTTTGCATTTTTATTTTTAAAAGAGAAACTTAGACATAGACAAGTCATATCAATGATATTAATTTTAGCGGGTTTAATGATATTAAATCCATTAAATCTAGCAGGAAGTTTTAAGGGAGTATTAATAGCTATTCTAAATGCAATATTTCATGCAGCACTATTGGTATATATGAAATTCGCTGGCAAAAATCACAGGTCTAGCTCAATAGCATGGTCTTTATTATTTGCATCAATTTTACTTGCACCATCATTATTAATATTTGGAACTGGAGAAATTATATCAGTAATCCCTCACATGATGTTTGTAGGAGGAGTTTTGACAGCGATACCTTACACACTTTTAGCATTTGGACTAAAAGATATCAGTACAGATACAACTGCGATAATACAGCTATCTATTACTCCTGTTTCGGCAATAATCTTTGCAGCAGTTTTCCTTGGAGAGAAACTGACTGAGCAGACCATAATGGGTGGAAGTTTGATTGTTGTCGGTGGTATAACTCTTATATATTCTATATCTAAGTTCAAAAATTTTCTAAGTGCTCATTTACACGCACATCATCAATAATCAGTAAATCTTATAAACTGTTTTCAGATTATAATTTACAACATGAGGAGGTGCCGGAGTCTGGTCAAACGGGCAGGACTTAAAATCCTGTGGCTTAGTGCCTACGAGGGTTCAAATCCCTTCTTCCTCATTTTATATTTTTGCCTCGGTAGCTTAGTTGGTAGAGCACTACATTGGTAATGTAGAGGTCGTGGGTTCAACCCCCATCCGAGGCTTTTTAAAACAAAAAGATATTTATATAAGTGAAATTAATAATTACTCTATGAACAAAAGGGGACAGTTTTACATAATCACAGTTTTAGTTTTAGCTATGGCAACATATGCTATTACAATGGAATCAAACACTCTAAGAAAAAGTATACTCTTTGAGGATTTTGATGCACTCTCTCAGAATTATATAACTGAGTCTACAAAGATAATAAATTATGCAATAGAGAATGAAGATGTTGGAAATATTGAAGATCAATTAGATAATTTTACGAAGTCATTTTTAGAGTATGCAAAACAAAGAGATCCAAATGTTGAACTTGTTTATATCTTTAGCAATGGAACAAATGTAACTGTTTCTAATTATTTTGATGAGACTAATATAAATTATGGCAATTCTACAATTTTCCCAACAAGCCAAGTAGTTAACCAAACAATAACTCTAGAAGTTGGAGGAAAAGATTTCGCTCATCAGACTCCTATCTCTGTTGGAGATCTGGGAAAAACTTGGTATACTCAATCTGGAGCTACAGGGGAACAAATGAATCTATCTATTAGCGGTTTTTTACACAATTTCGATTTGAGTAGTGGGCCCGATTTTAAGGTTATAATAAGGACTTCTTCAGGAGAAGAAACAATAGATCTAGGGGCAGGCGATGAAACTTGGACACCTAGGTCAAAATTAAGAGGAGGGGAAGAAAATTTTGGAGAGAGATTTATAGGAGTGCTCCAACAGATTATCTTATCATAAAATGAAGAAAGGAATATCGCCACTAATCAGCTGGATATTATTATTTGGGTTTGCAGTATCTATGGGGACCGGAATAAGTATTTGGATAATAAATGAAATGGAGACCATAAATATAGGTGGGCCTGGCCCAGAAACTTATTGTAAAGATGTGAGACTATCTATAAATGAGGTTTGTAGGGCAGCAGATAATAAAACTATTAATTTCAATGTAACAAATACCGGAAACTTTAAAATCTGGAGATACACAGTAGGTAGGGAGACAACAACTATACCCGAACAATGGTGTTTGGACCTTTATGCAGGGCCATCAACTCAAGGTTTAGAACCTGGATTGTCAGATCAATTCAATCTAAGCATAGCTGGAGACATGAGCCCGATAATTGGAACAGATTCAATGATCTACAAAGAATGTTATGATGTCGATTTAAATATATCAAGCGATGTAGTAAATAAAGTAAATATAATATCTTGGATAAAGATAGATGATGAGGTGATGTACTGTCCTGATCAGAAATTAGAAATTACCTCTTCAAATCCTGATTTAAACACAGCATGTTAAAATGACAAATAAAAAAGCGATAAGTCCAATGATTGCAACAGTTCTAATGGTAGCCTTTGCGATAGTACTAGCAATACTTGTGTGGTTTTGGTACTCTGGAGTAATAGATGATTACACAAACAAACTCGGACTAACAGGTCAACAAAGTTGTGCACAAGAAGTAGACTTCACACTTGGAGCTGCAACCATTATAGGGACCGATATCTCTTTTGAAATAGAAAATAAAGGTTCTGTAGATATAAATAAATTCAAAGTAATAATCACTGGAGACACTATAGCGACAGAAGATACAAGTACCGGGGTTCTAAAAGCATCAACAATTCCACTGTCTATACCGTTTAATGTTACTGTAATAGGAACTCCCACAAAAATAGAAGTAATGCCAATAATAGTTATACAAGGTCAGGTAACAATCTGTGATGAAAAGATAGAAACCTCGAGCGTAATTTAATAATTCTACCAAAACCCTTAAATACATACTAAACAAATTTTAGACTAAGATCATAGTTATAAAATGATTAAAAGAGGAGGTGAAGAGAGAGTGAATAAGAAAGCGATATCCCCATTAATTGCAACAGTTCTAATCGTAGGATTTACAATATTACTTGCAGTTCTAGTTATAGGTTTCATTGAAGATATAACTAAAACAAGAATGTGTGATGAAGGTTGTAAAATCGAAGCTAATACTGGATGTATGCAACTAACTAATTTTGATGTGACTGGAGTAAATGGAACTGGTCTTGCAAACATAAGTATAACAAACAGAAATACTGCTGACACTAGTTATGCAATTGCAGTTTATGATTTAAACGGAGCATCACTAGAAGTAAAACAAGGAAATTTAACGTCTTTTAATAATACTGTTGTAGAATTTACAGGATTATCTGGAGATCCAGTTTCTGCTAAGTTTATACCGACAGTTGAAGTAGTATACTCACAAGAAGACTTAGACAAAGAATGTAATTGTGCAGTAACATGTGGTGAAGGGATAGAAATAACATTCTAATAACTTCATCAATTTTTTATTTTTTTAAAATGAAAAAGAAGAAAGGACAAATTTGGATATCTGCAGTGCTATACATGGCACTAGGAATAGTAATAATCACTCTAATTTTATCAGTAGGTATGCCAGTTATAGAGAAGATGAGAGATAGGCATACACTAATTCAAACAGAAGAACTTCTATCTAATTTAGATGGAGTAATAAGATCAGTAAACAATCAAGGCCCTGGGGCATCAGATGTAATAAGTATGGGGATTAGTGAAGGGACATTTGACATCGACACAGCTGGTGAGAAAATTAAGTGGGATATGGAAACCTCTGCACTCCTATCAGAACCAGGTATCACTATTGAGCATGGAAATTTAAGATTATTAACTCTAGAAGAAGGGAATCATTACTTAGTTAGTTTGGAGCTAGACTACTCTACCACATCTATCAATATTACTTATGGAGGGTTTCTTCCAATTTCTGGGAAACACAGAATAGCTATCCAGAATAAAGGGAACAATGAAATCCACTTGGAGGATTTATCATAATGAAGAATTTACCAAAACTAGACAAAAAAGAGGAAACTATATTCAAATTAGATCTTGTACCAAAATTACCTGTTTTCAAAGATGTTGAAAAAGAACAAATTGATATTAAATATGCACTTATTGCACCATATGCGTATGCTCATATCTATTGGGATAAAAAACAAAAAGAGGTAATCTACACAATAGAAGAACCTGAGTTAGCACCCAAAGAGAAAAAAGTTCTAAACCTAATTGAAGAAGGTGTTAGAGAATTAATTAATATAAGTTATTTAGCTGTCAAAAAAGGAGAGGCAGTGATAGAGTATTTAGAAAAAAATGTTAGAGTGCTTCTAAATGAATTACGTATAACTCTAACTAAAGAATCTTATTTGAAGATAATGTATTATATTTATAGAGATTTTGTAGGACTTGGAAGAATAGAACCTTTGATGCAAGATCAGTTAATTGAAGACATAGAATGTAATGGTGCAGAATTCCCAATTTATATAGTTCACAGAAAATTTAGAAATTTAAAGACTACTGTACAATATAATAAAATTGATGAGTTAGCATCTTTTGTTGAAAAACTGGCTCAAAAATGTGGACAGTATGTTTCATATGCTACTCCTTTGTTAGATGGTGCACTACCTGACGGAAGCAGAGTAAATGCGACTTTCACTGAAGACATAACTTCAAGAGGTCCAACTTTCACAATCAGAAAGTTCACAAAAAAACCTTGGACACCAACACAATTAATTTATTTAAGGACACTACCTCCTGAAGTACTAGCTTACCTTTGGTTAGTTATAGAGTATGAAAGAAACATAATGATTATTGGAGGAACAGCTTCCGGAAAAACAACGCTATTAAACGCACTAACTTTCTTTATCCCTCCTGCAGCTAGAGTTGTATCAATTGAAGATACAAGAGAGTTAAATCTGGAACATAGTAATTGGCTTCCATCTGTAGCTAGAGCAGGAGTAGGATTATCAAATTTGGTTGGACAAAAATATGGGGAAGTAACTCTATTCAATCTTCTTAAAGAGAGTTTCAGAATGAATCCTGATTATGTTATTATCGGGGAGATAAGGGGAGAAGAGGCATACATCTTATTCCAGGGTATGGCTTCTGGACATCCTAGTTTTGGTACAATGCACGCAAATAATGTAGATACTATGATAAAAAGGCTAGAGACACCTCCGATAAATCTATCCCCTTCTTTGGTAGAAACTATGGATACAGTAGTTGTAATGACTAGTGCAAAAATGGGTGGAAAATCAGTAAGGAGAGTAAAGGAAGTATCTGAAATTATCTCGATATCTGATTCTGGAGCAAAGATAAATAATCCTTTTGTATGGGATCCTAGGACTGATTCATTCGTGGCAAATTCAGAAAGTGTAGTATTCAAAGAAATCTCATTACAACAAGGAGTTAGAGAACAAGACTTAATAGCAGAATACAATAAGAGGTCAAGACTGTTATCAAAATTATATGAAAAAAGAGTATTCGAATTTTCAGAAGTTCAAGATATCATCAGCGAATACTATAAAAATCCGAACGCAGTTCTTCGGAGATTTGGGGTGGTCTAATTGTCTATTGAAATGTTACATCAAAATGCTGAAACTCTAGACGAAGTTATAAAAAAATATTCTGTTTTAAAACAAAAGAGGCAGATGTTATATGACGAGATTCTAAAGACAAAAAATAATAATCGCAAAAAGGAATTAAAGGAAATAAGCTCTAGTTTAGACAAATTAAAGAATTACATTTTAGCACTTTTGACAAGCATGCAAAAACAGATAGATTCAGAAACGAAAAAATAATGGAAACAGATATCAAACAGAATTCAAAAAGGATATTGGAATCTTCAAGAGAGGCACTAGATTATTCTATAAAAAGAAAGAAGGAAGTTGCATCTGGTGGAAATAAAGAAGATTTAATAGACTATGATAGGAAGATAGAGTTCCATCTATTGAAAATAAAAGACAACCTAACTGAAGTATATTCTGAGATTAAACAAACTCCAACTGTAGAAGGGGCAAAACAACTCACTAAGCAACCTGGAGTAAGTGGGCAAGCTTTCAATACAAAGCTATCATTCACATTAAGAAAATCTTTTTTAAATGATCTGAATTTAACACCCGAAGATTTGAAGAAATTTATAAAGAATCAAGAAAAATCAAAAACTCCTGAAGAAGAAAAAGGATACACTACTTACAAATCAAATGCATATGCGAAGATATCGAATGCTGTTGTTGAAAGAATAACTGCTTCTGTTATTAAATCTCATAAGGATCAGTTCAAATCACTTTTCTCTGCACTAAACTCTGCAAATATGAAGATATTTTCTAGAAGCTATATAGATATGATGGTATTTTCCGCATTTCTAGCATTTCCTGTTTTCACAGTTTTAGCATTTATAATATTAAACAAGATATTATTGTCCTTATTATTAGGGGTTCTTGCTATGCCTCTAACTTTTTTAATGATGTATGGATATCCTTTCTCTGTAGTTAACTCAAGGAAACGTCAGATAAAAAGAGAATTAGTATTTGCAATAATTCACATGTCTGCTGTAGCTGGTTCAGGGGCAGAACCTTCTAAGATCTTCAAGCTACTAATCAAATCAAAAGAATACAAAGAACTTGACACAGAGTTCAAAAGAATTATGAATTATATGAACCTTTTTGGTTATAGTCTTTCTACATCTCTAAAAGCTGTTGCAAAAACAACACCATCTCCAGAATTTGAAGAACTTTTACATGGTATTGTTTCAACAATAGAGACTGGAGGAGATATAAAGAACTATTTATCAAACAAATCTGACGAAGCATTGGTACAGTTTAGTCTAGATCAAAAGAAGTATTTGGAAGCTATTTCTGCATATTCTGATATGTATACAGGATTATTAATAGCTGCACCATTACTATTTGTTGTGACTTTGGCAATCTTGGAAAAAATCTCTCCAGATCTTGGAGGAGTTCCGATAGCAACAATATCCTCATTAGGAGTTTTTGTACTAATGCCAATTTTAAATGTTATATTCGCACTATTCTTGGAGGCAAGTGGATCAGAAATATGAGATTAAAAATTAAAGCTAAACATATAGCTCTTGGAATCTTAGGTATAGCAATCATAGTTCTAGCCTTTACGCCAATTCTTGCAGGGACGAGATGGCAAAAATCATCAATAGCAATAGGATTACTGTCAATTGCAGCACCATTCATATCAGATTTAGTTAAAGAGAATAAGAGACAACAAGAAGTAGAAGAAAAATTCTTAGAGTTTGTTAGGGCACTATCTAACTCTGTAAAGGCTGGAATACCTATTCCAAAATCAATAAAGATGGTTTCAGAGGCAGATTATGGTGCACTGACTCCTCATGTAAAAAAATTAGCTAGACAATTAGAGTGGGGACTCCCCTTAAGGGATGGATTGATGACCTTTGCAAAAGATACAAAAAATAAATTAATAAAAAAATCAATAGTTATAGTTATTGAAGCAGAAAAAAGTGGAGGAAATATACAAGATGTTCTTTCTGCTGTAACCTCTTCAGTTTTACAGATGAAGAAAATAAAAGAAGAGAGAAAATCTATGGTTTTTGCACAGATTTTGCAAGGATATATTGTTTTCTTTATATTCATTGGGATAATGATTGTTCTAATGGTTTATCTTCTACCTCAGTTAGAAGGAACTGGAGGTATGATAGTTGGTCAGACTCTAGGAGATACTGGAGGCGGAATGATGGGACTTGAAAATGATTTAACAATTGCCCCATCTCAATTAGATTATGATGTTATTTTCACAGCATTAATTTTAATTCAAGGGTTCTTCGCAGGATTGATAGTTGGGAAGTTCTCAGAAGGTGAATTCAAATACGGAATAAAACACGCACTAATCATGATTATGGGAGGGTATCTGCTCTTCGCAACAGCAACAGGATTATAAAATGAATAAAAAAGGACTATCCTATATTGATTGGGCTGTAAGCTTTGGAATTTTCATAATTTATTTATTAATAGTTTTCATACTAATAACTCCAAATCTTGCAAGAGATTATGATAATGATTTTTTAACATCAATAATAAAAGAGGGATTGGAAGAAGACACTTATTTAGAACTTTCAATATATCCTTTATTTGTTGAGCCAGCAGGACATATGGAGGATATAACTTTAGAACTCCCCAACTCATACACTTTTCTTAATAATACAAATATGATTATCTTGGATCAATCCTCAAATAAATTAGAAATGGATGTTTCAGGAAGATATCTAAGTTTTATCTATTCCTTTGAAGCATCAAATAAGTTCACAATAATCTACTCAGATGAACTAGTCTATCCTAATGCTATTTCGAGCATGAGTCCTGCTGAGGATTTCAATTACACAATTGGTGTTAAGGGATCATTAAAGGGAATATACTTTCCATTATTCAACACACTCCCTTCAAATTACAGAGATTTAAAATCTCAATGGAATTTTCCGACATCAAAAGAGTTTGCAATAGAGATTTACGAAGGGGTGAATCTATCTAACCAGATACTAAATTACACAAAAATAGAACCTAACCTAGACTCAACTGTAAGGGTACTTAAATGGAGCGAGTGGCAAATACATAACGATTCAAAAAGAGAGCTAGTAACAATTTTGGTGAAAACATGGTAAATAAAAAAGCATACATGAAAACTCTGGAAGCTGTAATAGCGCTAGTAATATTTCTTATGGCCATAACCTTCACAATAACAGTACATGAATCTGATCAACCTGCAGTGCCTCAAGACATAGAACTCTTACAGGATACAATATTGAATAAAATAGAGTACAATGAAACTCTAAGGGCACAAGCATTCGCAGAGGACACTGTTCAAATGGATTTTTTCATAAACAATACTGTACAAACAAATATAGCATATAATTTTACACTATGTACTGACACAGCAGTATGTACAATCCCTACATCAACTTCAGAGATAGTATATTCGGACAGTTTAATAATGGTAAATAATAATTCAGATGTAGTGTTAGTAAGACTAATTCTTTGGAAAAAATAAGTTTTTGTCGAAAGGTTTAAAAGTATAAACTAATTACTTCATTCATACAATTAAAGAGGGGTGCTTAATAATTAAAAAATTCAAAACATTTTTTTTAAAATACTTTTTCAATGTATTTGCAAAAAGGAAGGAAATGAGTCTAGGATTCTATGGTCCTCCTAATGCAGGAAAAACTACTCTAGCTAATAAGATCTGTATGGATTGGCTTGGAGAAGAGATTGGAGTAGCATCACACTTGCCGCACGAAACAAGAGAAGTGCAGATGAAAGAGGGTGTCGAGATAGAATCTGATGGTAAGAAACTAAATTTTAATATAGTTGACACACCAGGAATTGCAACAAAGATAGACTATGAAGATTTTCTAAAATTCAAATTATCAAAAAAGAAAGCTAAATCTAGAGCAAAAGAAGCAACAAAAGGAGTTATAGATTCAATAAAATGGTTAGATAACGTTGATGCAGTTATTGTTGTTTTAGATTCAACACAAAATCCTTATTCACAAGTTAATATTACTATAATCGGAAACCTTGCAGCCAGAAATATACCTGTATTAATAGTTGCAAATAAAGTAGATCTTAAAAAATCAAAGATAAAAAAAATAGAGAACGCATTCCCTCAATACCCAATAATTGGGATTTCTGCAAAGAAAGGGAAGGGAATCGATGAGTTTTATAAGGAGTTGTTTAAACTAGTAAAATGATAACTTTCCAATATATCCCATACAGAGAGCATTCTGGATTAGAAACAGAAGCGAAGCTAAATAGGATAATAGATGTAGTTATGGATGAAAGAATTGTTTTGTTAGAAGGAAGGCTTAGGCCTGATGAGGAAGCACAGCTAATCGAGAAGACAATGGAAGTAATCACAAAGAAATTCAAAGGAATCTCTTTCTGTACAATTAATCCTAATCAAACACAAAGAAAAAATGGTAAGAAAAAAGAAGACCCATTTTCAACAAAATTAAAAGATGGATTCTATAAAATTCTAATGGGTAGAAGGGAAGGACTAACTATCATAGGTCCCGCAACTATAATAAAAGAGATAAGAAAAGACCCATCTAAGATAGAGTTACTAACTAAGGCACCTCGAAGAAGGAGAAAGAAATAATGCCTCATCAGTGTGTAAGATGTGGTTCAATGCTTGATGACGGTGCAAAAGAATTATTATCTGGATGTTCTTGTGGCGGAAGGTTCTTTTTCTTTATGAAAAAGGAGAAGATTAAAGAGGCACAAGAGATGTCTACAACCTTAACAAAAGAAGATAGGGTACAGATAGAGAAGGATGTTGCAGAAATTGTAGGTGATCATGATCCTGATCAACCAGTATTTTTAGATATTGAGTCAGTTAGAGTTCTAAAACCTGGCAAATATGAGATTGACCTTGTTGAATTATTTAAGGGAAAACCTGTAGTTTACAAGGTAGAAGATGGGAAATACTTGATAGATTTGGACGCCACACTTAATTCTAAAAAAGAAAGAAAGAAATACTAAAAATCATCCTAAAAATTACATCATATTTTAGAGGATTTGTTGTCACCACAAGGTTTATATACCCTTCCCTACTAATTGAGTACAACAACCTTGACTAAGGAGGGGTTAATAAATGAAAGGATATAAAATAATGACTGCAATGTTACTAGTATTAGTTATTTTACTAGGATTTGCGGGAACCACAATTGCGAATAGCGTAGAGAACACTGATAAATCAGCAAACTATTCTATAGAAGAAGTATCTATCAATGGATTTGATTTCGATGAAGAGGACTTTGTATTCACTCTGGAAAGAGGAGATACATTAGAACTTGAAGTTTTATTGAAAGCAGATGGAGAGGTAGAGGATGTTAGAATTGAAGCTACTTTAGAAGACAGTGAATACGATCTAGAATCTAAAACATCAAAATTCGATGTTGTAGAAAACGGATACTACGTAAAGACTTTAACAATTGAACTACCTGAAGATTTGGAAGTAGGTAATCATAGTTTAGATATCGAAGCTTACAATTACGATAGTAATAATAAGCGTGAGTACACTTTATTCAGAGCAACAATAAATGTTGAATTAAGTAATACTTTAGAGATCTATGATCTTGTTTTCACACCAAGAGATCTTAACGTTGAAGCTGGCGAAATTATGTTTGCTAGTGTAGGTGTAAGAAATCTAGGAGATTTACAAGATGATGTGAGAGTTTACATGAGTATTCCAGAGTTAAATTTGGAAGACTACACAACTCTATTTGATCTATATTCAGAAGAAGATTATAACAATGATTCTGATGATGACTACAAAGTTCATAAAGATTTAGCAATGTTAATACCTTCTGGCACACAAGCTGGTGAGTATGATGTTGTAATCGAAGTTGTTTACGATGACGGAGATGAAGTAGTTACAGAAACTGAAACTATTGTGATTGGTGGTGCGGCAGCTACAACTGATGATGCTATTGTAAGCATTGATGTTGAATCCCAGAACATAGTACGGGGTAGCGGTGCAGTTTACAGATTACTTTTTGCCAACCTTGATTCAGGTGCAATAACTTACACTGTAGAAGTGGAAGATATTAGTGCTTGGGGAACAGCAAGAGCCGATCCTTTAACTTTGACTGTAAGTTCAGACGACAGTGGAGAAATGTTCATATATGTTTATGCAAACGAAGATGCAAGTTATGAATCAAATGAATTCACTGTTAAAGTATTGTCTGGCAGTTCTGTAGTCAAAGAATTCAGCCTAACAGCTAACGTAATTGAATCAGTAAACACTTCTGGTTTGGATGATGTTAGAGTTGGTCTTGAGATCGGATTCGCTGTTTTGTTAGTCATTCTAGTAATTCTAGGAATAGTTCTAATGGCTAAAAAATTAGGCAAAGGTAATGATGGTGAAGAACCATTAATCGAAGAAGGACAAAGTTATTACTAGTTCTTCTTTCTTTTTCTTTTTTTTTATTTTTTTTATTTTTTGTTCATTTCTTTTAAAAACAGTTTATAAATATTTATAAATAAATTATAGTGAATCATATACTTTAAATCTCAATAGTGTTTTTATATAAAACTCAGTTTCTCCTTTTAGTGACAAAAGGAGGTCTACACAATGAGTAATAAAAAAATAATACTATTAATGTTAATGACATTTATTTTGCCGTTAGTTTTAGCAGGCGGTAACTTCAATGTTTATGAGGGATCCAATATGGGTCCAGTATGTCCTACATCAACAGGACTATTTACAGACGCGATTGAAAATACAGGAGACACATTTTTGGATTTCACTATAACATCTTCTGGAACAGCAGCACCTTTTTCTACAACTGTTCCTCAGGGATTCACACTTGCACCAGGGCAAGTTAAAAATATATTCACTTATGTAACTCCAATGTCCTCAACAAATATTGGACAATATTCACTTTCAGTTTCTTTAGATTCAAATGAAGGGTCAAAAACAATTGTACATCCTATAACTGTGAATGATTGTTTTGATTACACTTTCGAAGCACTTGATGAGGCAAAACATGTTTGTCCGTGCGAATCAGAGAAGTTTGACTTCCAAATAAAGAATATGGGAGAGCGTTCTGAAACTTACTATCTTTCATTAGAAGGTCCTTCAGCTAGTGCAGTAGCACTAAGTGAAGAAGTTATCAGTTTGACTTCTGGAGAATCAAAATTAATCTATGCATACATAACTTCAAGTTGTGGTCATTCGGGCGATTATGACTTTACAGTTATTGCAACTCCTTCTACTGGTTCATCAGTAAAATCAGCAGGAGCTAAACTAGTTGCAGATGCATGTTATGATTTTGATCTCCAAACAGAGCAAGATTTAATTTCCTTTTGTGAACACGCTCAAGTAGCCGTTCCTGTTCAGATAGAGAATGAAGGTTCAACTGAAAACACATATTATTTTGATGTAAACGGTCCAGCATGGGCAAATGTTGAGAATAATAAATTAGATATTCCTTCAGGACAGAGTAAGACAGTTAATTTAATCTTAACTCCTGATTACGGCGTAGAAGGTACATTCGAAGTAAATTTCGAAGTAGATTCAGAACTTGGAGATGTAGACCTTAGAAATACATTCAATGTTCAAGTAAAGAATTGTTATTCTGTAGCTGTAGATGTTTCAAGATCAGAAGATAAAATCTGTAATGCTTTAGAAAATACATATGGTGTAACAATAAGAAATGATGGAGAGCTTACAAAATCATATGCTTTAGAACTAGAAGGTCCTAATTGGGCAACTCTAGACGAACACAGAGTAGATCTAGAAGCAGGAGAAGAAAAGGAAGTAACTCTAACAATAAGTCCTACTTACAATACTGTTCCAGCAACTTATAATATCAGAGTAAAGGCATCAGCAACAGATAGTGATAAGATAGCTGCAGAGAATGAAATAGAAGTAACAACAGTATCAGAAGAAGAATGTTACCAAGCAAAGATAGGATTAGAAGAAACAAAAGTAGAAGTTTACTATGATGCTAGTGCAACTGTCCCAGTAGTAATAGAGAATATGGGAACTTATATGGCAACATATGATGTTTCAGTAACAGGTACTGCAGCAAATTTCGTTTACTTAAATCCGTCTATTGTAGCACTAGACGAATCAAAATCTGAATTAATTTACTTATATGTTGCACCTTCAGCACAAGTACCAAATGGAGATTATTCAGCAACAATATCTGTAAGATTAGGAGATAGCACAATACTAGCTTCAAAGACTATAAACATAAAAGTCACAGATAGTGGTGCAGCAATGCCAACAGGGGCAGTTGTTGTAGGAATTGGATCAGAAGGAACATCAGTATTCCAGAAAGTAGCAAACTTTTTCAAATCACTATTTGCAGTAAAAGCAGAAACTGAAGCAATAATTGATGCAAACTTGGATCTAGATGCAGAAGAGACTCCAGAAGAAACACCTGAAGAAACTCCTGAATCTGAAGAGTTAACTTATGAAACAGTAACAGCTTTAATCGGAATAGATGAGCCAAATACATTCAATCTTGGAGAGGAAGAACATACAATAACTCTAACAGAAATTGTAGGTGAAACTCAGATAGTAATAACTATTAATTCAGAACCGATACTGATTGCATTAGATATTGGGGAAACCAAAGAAATAGATATGAATGAAGATGGTGTAATTGATGTAATTGTAAGATTTGACGGAATGGTAGGAGATAAAGCAGATATAACTTATGAATACCTAAATGTCGATACAGCGGTTACAGATATCACTGGTGCAGCAACAACAGATTTAGAGAAAGCAACTAGAGAACCTTTGTTTGCAGGACTTTCAAGCATGTTCGGTTCACTAATGGGTTATTCAAATTACTTAATTGGATTACTAGCAATAATATTAGTAATCTTGGTAGCAATGAGAACTAACTTCCATAAGAAAGTTGCAGACTTCTTTGAAGAAGAAATCGAAGAAGAAGATTACAAGGATCTAACTGTTGAAGAAGAGCCAAAAGAGACAGAAATCGAAATCGAAGAGCCAGTAAAGAAAACAACAAAAACAGAAGCTCCCAAAAAAGAAGTAAAAAAAGAAGAACCAAAGAAAGAGGAGCCAAAAGAAGAAGCTGACGAAGAAGATGACGATGACGAAGTAATAATAGAATTTGATGACGAAGAGGAGGAATAATTTCCTCTCTCTTTTTATTTTTATTATGGGTTTTAAATTTTTTACAAATAATTCTTGCGAATATTTCCCCTGTCATGATTTAGATGAAGACAATTTTAATTGTTTATTTTGTTACTGTCCTTTATATAATCAAGACTGTCCAGGAGATTATCATGTCTTAAAGAATGGAACAAAAGATTGTAGCGAGTGCATATTTCCTCATAAAATGGAAAACTATGATAGTTTGATAGATCTATTAAATAAAAAAAACAAAAACTATATATAGGATCAATTCAAATTTAAGATTAAAATTGGAGTGTGATAAGTAAATGAAAAAAATTATTTTAAGTTTCTTAATTTTAACAGTTATAGTAATTTCAGGCTGTAATCAACAAATGAGTCCAGAAATGGGATTAAATATCCCACAAAAAGGAACAGGTCTAGATAAAATTTGTTCAGATTTTGATGGAGATGGATTTGGAGAAGGATGTTCTCTAGGGATAGACTGTGCAGAAGAAGATCCAACAAGATGGTTTTGGAGACCTTTCTATTTAGATGAAGATCAGGATTTTTACGGTACTGGCGAGATAATGCATTTTGAGTGTTGGGGAAATTTTGAAAACTCAGAATATCCTTTAGATGAGAGATCTTTCAACTCATTAGATTGTGAAGATTTAGATGCGAACATTAATCCTGGAGCATTAGAAATCTGTGGCAATGGAATAGATGAAGATTGTGATGGATCTGATCTTAGATGCAATAAAAATTAATTTTTTTTTATATTTTTAAACTAACAACTTTAGAGACACCTTTGTCTTTATTCATGGTTACACCATAGATTTGATTTGCTTCAGAGATAATTGCATCATTGTGTGATATAACTATATACTGTGCATGATTAGCATATTTACTAAATAGTCTAGATAATTTTTCAGAATTATGTTTATCTAACGCTGCATCCACCTCATCCATCAAATAAAATGAAGCAGGTTTATGCTCTTGAATTGCAAAAATGAAAGATAGTGCTGCAAGAGTTTTTTCTCCACCACTAAGGCTACGGATATCTAAGTACTTTGACTTACCAGTTTTAACACTAATACTTGCTCCTCCATTTAAAGGTTCATTAACATCCTCCAAAACAATAGAGGCCTCACCTTTACTATATAAATAACCAAAAGTAGTCTGGAATTTTTCATTCAGATCATCAAATGTTTTCATAAATTCCACAGTCTTTTTCTGATCTATCTCTCCAATCATCTCAAGAACATCCTCTCTTTCAGATTTTAGTATGTTGACCTTATCAAGCATTTTATCATACTCTTCCTTTATATGGTCATAGACTTCCAATGCCCTCATATTAACATTACCTGCATTTCTCATGATTCTATCATAGCTTCTTATCTCTTCTTGTAATTTAACTAAGTCCATCCCTCTTTTAATAATTCCATCTGCAAATTCTTTATACTCTTCACTATGTGCCTCAATTTCAGAGACTGTTTTAGCTCTATTGATTGAAATGTTATTTTTTTTCATCTGAACAACACCCACTTCGCTACTATTTCTATCTATTTTTTGTTGCATTTTCTGAATCATTTCAGTCAAATTATTCCTTTTAGCAGATAATGCCCTATTTTTTCCATAGAATTCTTCTTCTAACTTCTCTTTCTTCTTCAAAGTTATTTTCTTTTCTCTAACAACTTTCTCAATATTCTTGCTTTCTTCAATAAATTCTACCTTATCTTTAATAGAGGCTTCCACAATGCTATCGAATTTACATCTCTCAGAATCGACCATCTGGATTTTTCCATCAATGGTTTTAATCTCAGATTCAATTTCGACTCTCTTTTTAAATGCTGCATTATATTTTTCTTCAAGTACATTAATTCCTGAACTCTCTTTTTTACTAATTCCTTCTCTAATTTTAATTTTAGATTTTTGAAAAGTTTCAATTTCTTTCTCGAATTTGGATAAATCTGAATTTATTTCAATTATCTCTTTATCAATTTCAGATTTCCTATTATTGAGGTTTTTAATTTCACTTTCAAAATCATTAACATTAGATCCTATTCCGAGACTTTTCTCTAGTTTGATTAGTTCTCCTTCTAGTTCTGATTTTTCTACATTAACTTTAGAAATTTCTTCCTCTAATTCAGATTTTTGTGAATAAATGCTTGTAACTAATTTATCTAGATCATTTCTATTACTCTCGAGTTTTTGTAGTTTCATATCAATTTTTTTCTGCGAGAACCCTAATGCTGATTTACGTCTATGTCCTCCAACCATCGCTCCGCTTGGCTCAAGAAGATCTCCATTAAGTGTGACCATTCTAGCACTACCTACTCCAATTTTTCTAGCAGTCTCTATATTTTCAACAACAACAGTACTTCCAAATACATAACTAAAGACTTTTTTAAATTGTGGCTGGAAATTAATAAGATCTATAGCAAGGCCATAAACTCCTTTTTTATTCAGTATTTTATCTACTCCAGGATTTTTAGCTCTAGCTTTTATTTTATTTAATGGTAAAAATGTAGCAATGCCTAATCTCTCTGATTTTAATAATCTAATATATTTTGCAGCAGTCAAATCGCTATCAACCACAATACTTTTTGTCCTCATACCTGCAGCAACTTCTAATGCAAGAGAGTATTGGTCCTCAACCTCACCAAGTTCACTTACAGTGCCGTAAATTCCCTGTCCTTTGTCCTCAAGAACTCTTTTGACAGCAAAGTCACTAAGGACTTTTTCTTGTGCTCCAGCATGCTTTGCTTTTAGTCTGGCCAATTCTTCATTCGTTTCTAAAAGTTTACTACTATTCCTTTCTAACTGTCCTTCAAAAACTTCCACACTGCTTCGAAGTTTGCTAAGCTGTTTAATACACTTAGACATATCGCCTTTAATCTGTTTAATCTTGGCCTTCTCTTTACTCCCAGAAAGTTTAGCAACATCCTCATTCAATTTCTTTATTTGGAATTCAATAATATTTCCTTCTTTAGATAATTCTTGTTTTTCTTCTATAGCAAAATTAAGAAGATCTCTTTTCTTTTCTATCTCTGCATCTATTCCTTCAAGTTTATTGCCGAATTCCCCAATTTCACTAATTCCATATTTTTTCTTAAATTCACTAATCTCTGCATTAAGGGATTCTTCAATTTCAGAGGTTTCACCAACCTGCTTTAGAGCTATATCTTTTTTCTTTCTCAATTCAACAATCTCTTTACTATAGCTCACAGATTCAGATTTAATTTGCTTAACTTTCTCTTCTATTTTAATTAATTCATTTTTTATTGTTTCAGATCTAGAATTATATCTAACTATGTCTGAGTTAAGGTCAGATATCTCAACTCTCAAAACCTTTTGCTCTTGTTCACCTTTTTCATCAAGAACTTCATTTATTTTCTTTATTTCATTATTTTTAGACTCGATTCCTTCCTTAAGTTCTCCAATCTTATCTCTAATCTTTTCAAGTTGTGAATCATATTTTGTTATTAATTTATCAATTTCTTCTCTTTTACTCTCTTTTTGTTTTATTTTCATATGTAAGAAAGTAGCCTTACTGTCTTTGAATTTCTTTTTGACATCTAAGAATTTTTTAGCCTGATCTCTATCTTTTCTAAGCTCTCTAAGATTAGTCTCTCTTTCAGTTAATATTATATTTATTTGATTTAACCTTTCTTGAACTCTCTCAAGTTCTCCCATAGCCTTTTTCTTTTTATCTTCGAAGACTGAGATTCCTGCAACCTCTTCAATAAGTTCTCGCCTATCTATAGGTCTCATTTCCATGAATCGAACTATATCTCCTTGCAAGACGATACTATGTCCATCAGGATCAATATTTGCACTACGCAATACATCCACAATTTGTTGTCTTGTATGAGTCTTATCATTAATTTTGTATATAGAATTACCTTTTTTCTTCAGAATTCTACTTATCTTAACTTCTTTAGAATCTATTGGAAATTCATTATCGTCATTACTGAACCATATACTAACTTCTGCTTCTTTTGCTGCCTTCCCAGTTTTACCACCATTATATATTAAGTTTGCAGATTTCTCGGCACGTAAACCTTTTGCAGAACTTTTACCTAAAACAAAACATAATGCATCCATAACATTCGATTTACCAGATCCATTAGGACCAAGAATACAATTAAAATTATTTCCGAAATCTAGTTCAGTTTTATTAGCAAACGATTTAAAACCATTAGTTGTAAGCTTTAGTACAGTTGTCATTATCACCCTCTTTATTGAAATCTAACTTAAATACTTTTTGTAATGTTCTTTCTTTTTTAAAGGTTTTCTAATCTCAGAATTAGTTAAGTTTATAAATGATATAAATTGTTTGAAAATACGATGAAAAAGATACATACTAGAGCAAAGAAGAAGTTAAGGCTTGGAACTCACACACAACACAGAGCAAGATTAACTGGGGCTAAGAGAAAAAAAGGTCCAAAGACTTTCAAGAGTGAAGACTCTGCTAAAAAGTATGCTGAAGAAAATGGAATTAAAAAGTTCGAATTAAAGAGTGTTAAAAAGAACAAAAAATTCCAAATCGTTCAATTAGACGAATAATTGTCTTAATCATTCAATTCTTTTTTAATTATTCCTTCTGCTGCTAATATTCCTGCAACTCCTGCACCAACTATTCCTCTAGATTTACCTGCACCATCTCCTGCAACAAATAAATTATTAACACTAGTCTCATTAGTGTCTTTTAGTGTCAGGTATACAGTATCACAAAGTTTTACTTCTGGAATATATAAAATAGTTGAAGGATGAGCCACTCCAGGTATTATCTTATCCAATTGAATTATCATTTCTTTTATGGCAGAATAAAATCTTTCAGGATATGCTATGCTGATGTCTCCAGGAGTAAACTCTGTATTCATTGTTGATTTAACTCTATCATATCCTCTTGCAACACTATCAAAAGTTTCTTTTTTAGATCTAGAACCTCTTATCAAATCTCCCCACCTTTGAGCAATAGGTTTTCCTCCACCATTCTCATAAGTATTAATAACAGATCGTATAATATACTCCTTGGGATCACTTTCAGGTTTAGTTAATGGCAGGGTCACTAAGATTGCAAAATTTGTATTTTTGCTCTTCATTTTTGAAAGTGCATGACCATTAACTGGTTGAAGCATTTTTCCTCTATAGGGTATCCCATTTTGAGGAGGTTCAAGTGTTACAAATCCTCCTGGACACACACAAAAAGTTCGAACACCATCATTGTGGCTCAAACTTTTGAATAAAAATTTGGCATCATATGAAACATCTGTAATAGGTTTCAATGTTTCAACAGGCAGTTCTACTCTAACTCCCATCTGAATAGGCCCGTGTTTATACTTTATTCCAAGTTTATCTGCTTGTTTTCTCCACCAATGGGATCCTCCTCGTCCAGGACACACTAAAAGATATTTTGAGTCAAATTTTTTCTTATGGTTTGTGCTGACAACAAAACCTTTTTTTTCATTATTAACTTTTTCAACACGAGTATTCATAAGGAAATCAACACCTCGCAGCCCTAACTCTTCTTTAAATTTTTTCATAATTTTATGAGCATTATCTGTACCCATATGTCTTGATTTACTAAGAATAAAATTTAATCCATATTTTGCAGCCCTTTTTCTTATTTTTTCTCCTCTGACTGCATCTATCCCAGAAACTTCTGGAGGGACTCCAAGTTTTAGAAAATAATTCTCTATGTAATGGATTATGCTGTTTGCTTTTTCTTCATCAATACTAAGTTCATCTAGCTCCATACCTATCCTATTGTCAAAAATTAGTTTACCATCAGTTAATGCTCCTGCTCCTCCAGGGATACTCCTCTCATCAATAATCAAAGTTTTAAGTTTTTTCTTAGAAAGAATTTTTGCAGCAAACAAACCTGCGGGTCCAGCACCAACAATAATTACATCATATGTCATATTAACTTTAAGAATCAGATTTTATTAATAAACATATCTGTACTCATAAATATAATTTTATAAAAAACTATCAACTTCTTTCTTAGTCAACTTTCTGAATCCACCTTCTTTCAAGGTACCAAGACTCAGACTACCCATCTTTATTCTTTTCAAACTTCTAGTTTTCAAAGACAATACTTCGAGCATTCTTCTAATAACTCTATTTTTACCTTCGTGAATAGTAATCTCAAACACACAGTCTTCCAATTTCTTAACTTTAGCAGGGGAAGTTTTTCCATCTTCTAATTTAATTCCCATTTCAAGTCTTCTAATCTCAGAACCTCTTATAGGTTTGTTTATTCTAACTAAATATGTTTTCTTTATTTCATATCTAGGGTGCATTAATTTGTTTGCAAAATCTCCATCATTTGTAAAAAGAAGTAATCCTGTGGTGTTATAATCAAGTCGCCCTATTGGGAAAACTCTCTCTTTAATTCTAATCAGTTCAATAACAGGTTTATGATAATCATCTTTTAGAGCAGTAACATATTTGGCAGGTTTATTCAACATCAGATAAACTTTATTTTCTTTAATGACATTTTTACCATCAACAGTTATTTCATCAGATTTACTAGCTTTATCACCTATACTAATAGGTTTCCCATTTACTTCTACTCTTCCTTCGATTATTAGGGTTTCTGCCTTCCTTCTGCTACAATAACCATAATTACTTAACAACTTTTGAACTCTGTCCATAAAATTGAAACAAAATATGAGATTATAAAGCTTGCCATCATGCTATATTTGTAAACATAAAAGTATATAAGTAAAATTAAAGTCTCTTAATCATGACTGGAACAATAGTTGTCGGAGCCCAATGGGGAGATGAAGGAAAAGGCAAAGTTACAGATATTCTAGCAAAAAATAATGAATTAACAGTCAGATTTCAAGGCGGAAATAATGCCGGACATACAATAAAAGTTGGGGAAGAGGAGTACAAGTTTCATTTGATGCCTTCTGGAGTTTTATATAATAATCCTGTAGCGATAGCTCAAGGGGTTGTTCTAAATCCAAAAGTCTTGATTGGGGAAATAGAGAGTGTGAAAAAAACAGGCTTAGATCTAGATTTGCATATAGATCCAAGAACTCAAATAATTATGCCATGGCATATAGAACTAGACATAGCAAGGGAAAAAGCTAGGGAAGAAGAGAGTGTAGGAAAAAATAAATTAAAAATCGGTACAACTAGTCGAGGTATCGGCCCGTGTTATGAAGATAGAAAAAATAGATCAGGAATAAGATTTCATGATCTACTTGACAAAGACTCACTAGAAGGAAAAATAAAAAATAATCTAGGAATAAAAAGAAAACTTCTTGGATTATATGGATATGAGACCGGTCTAAAGGAATCAGAAGTTTTGGAAGAATATTTGGAGTTTGGGAACAAACTAAAGGAACATAATTCAGATGTTTCATCTCTAGTCAATCTTTATTTAAATTATAATAGGAATGTTCTTTTTGAAGGTGCACAAGGAATAGGATTAGATAATGATTTTGGAACATATCCTTACTGCACAAGTTCAAATGTTTTAGCATCAGCAGTTTTTCCTTGCGTAGGACTTCCTATTCAAGAGATGGATGTTGTTGGAGTAACTAAGGCATACACTACAAAAGTCGGTCCAGGGCCATTTCCTGCAGAAATGGATGAAGGATTTGCAGAGATAATAAGAGAGAAGGGAAATGAATATGGAACTACAACTGGAAGGCCTAGAAGAGTGGGTTGGTTAGATTTAGTACAACTAAATTCCGGGAGTGCATTAAATGGCTACAAATCCTTAGCTATTACAAAATTAGATGTTTTGGCAGATATGGAAAAAATAAAAGTTTGTACAGCTTACGAACATCCAACAAATGGGAAGATTGGATGGTTTCCTTCAGAAGCAAGCCAAGCATTTGAGTGTAGACCTGTGTTAAGGGAAATGGAAGGTTTCTCAGGAGAAGAAATAAAGAGGGCGAAGACATATTCTGAATTACCATCTGGAGTAAAATCTTTTATAGAATTAATAGAAGATCATATTAAAACAGAAATAAAAATGGTCTCAACAGGACCTAGAAGAGAAGAAACAATTTATAAATAATTTTATTTAAAATCATCAAGAGCACTCTGTTCTTTTTTCTTCACTTGATTTTTAAATGTAGCCCAGCTTTTTCTAAATATCTCTGGATGTTTTTCGAAGTTTTCTTCAACAAACTTTTTAGTAATAGGATTCGCAGGATAACCTGGACCTACAGCACCATATTTAATTTTAATTTTTTCCATCTCTCTTTCTCTAACAACTTTTGCTAATATAGAACCTGCACCCACAACAGGGTAATTCAAATCAGCCTTATTCTCGGAAATAATTTTAACATCTTTATTATTCAAAAGTTCTCTAACATAATCTCCATATTTTTCAGGAACAGGATGTGGTGAATCAAGTATTACAATATCCGGATTAAACTCGTTTATCATATCAGCGCTTTTCTTAGCTTCTAACCAATTAAGATTCATCTCCTTAGATTCTACAGCCTTATCTATTTCATCTGGTTCAATAGTGATTATCCTAGTGCTTTTGGCAACATCAATAATCATATCAAATAATCTCTCTCTATTTCTTGGAGGAACAAGTTTGGAATCTTTAACTCCCATTTTAACAAGTCTCTCTTCTTCTCCAGTGTTGATTAGAACTCCTGCTATTACTAATGGCCCAATTACTGGACCTCTCCCTGCTTCATCAATACCTAATACTGTTGTCATAAATTATAAAGAAAAATGTACGTTTTTAAGCCTTTTTATTAAGAAAAATGAATAGCGAGAGAAGGATTTGAACCTACGACCTCCGGGTTATGAGCCCGACGAGCACTCCTAACTGCTCCATCTCGCTAATAAGATTGAGAAAGAATTCTTTTTTAAATGTTATGTTTTACCGCCTAACTAGTTTTTTACTTAACTTTTTGAAAGGACCTTTATTATCGACGATTAGTTCACCAATTATTGCAAAAGGAATTGTAACTGCAATAACTATCCAAATAACTTTCCAAGTTATCTGAGCATCTGTAGCTAAAACTACTGCAAGTAAATCTTCTGCAACTCCCATAATAACTCCAAAGATTAAGAACTCTAAGAAAATTTCTAAACGTTTATGCCTCTTTAATTTATGCAGCTTCATATATACAATCTGAAATTGTTCATATTTAAAAGTTTCTAAATTAGAAATCTTTAAAAACAGGTTTAGTTATCCTCAATTATGCCGAGATCGCATAACCTGGTATTGCACCGGACTGCTAATCCGGGCCCTCTATGGGCGTCTGGGTTCAAATCCCAGTCTCGGCGTTTTTTATTATCAGATAAGATGGAAAAAGACCTGATAGATTATATGGTAGAGAACCCAACAAAAATTCCAGAAGAAGTTGGTAGGTTGCATGAACACTCTCTAGAAGAACTTTGTAGATTAAAGAGAGAACTAAATAGATTTATAGGAGTTTGTCCTGATAACCTTCAAAGTATGCCTGAAGAAATAGAATCTTATGTAGAGAATGAACATGAACTATTGAACGAAGTAAAAGAGATGGTCCAAATAAATCTATACAATATGTACAACTAATCTCACCAATATCTTTTTAAATTCTTTAATCTAATTTAGATTATGATCTTAATATCACTATTAGCGTTACTAGGACTGTTTGCAGGAGTTATAATTGCTAAGTTTACAAAAGAGGAACTAAAGTCTGGGAAAAAATATTTCATAATCTTCTCAAAGACTATGTTATTCATTATCACAATATATCTGTTATATCTTTGTAACCTAAATTGGATGCTATCTGGAGTTTTAGTGGGCGCAGTTCTAACACTATTCATAAAAAATATATATTTATATCTTGGCTTGGCAATGTTTTCAAGTTTAAATGCAAATCTTGCCCTATTCATATTTTTATTTGGATTACCTCACGGAACACTAATTCACTCAAAAAAGAATCTAATCTTAACAAGTTCAATACTATTTTTGATTACATCTCTGATAATGGTAATCAACATCCCACAAACTCTCCTACTTTCAATTTCAGCAGGGGCAATATTCTCAATATTTCTAAAGAAATAGTTACCAAAACCCTTAAAAATACATTTTTCAGAATTTCTTTATGGCACTATATATGATTGGAATAGGATTGAATGATGAAAAAGACATATCTGTAAAAGGGTTAGAGCTAATCAAAAAAGCAGATAAGGTATATTTAGAAAATTATACATCTGTCCTAGACTGTTCAATTCAAGATCTTGAAAAGTTCTATGGGAAAGAAATAATCTTAGCAGATAGAAACATGATAGAGAATGGAATCTCAGACATTCTAGAAGAATCAAAAGAACAGAATATCGCTGTGCTAATTGTGGGTGACGTTCTAGTTGCAACAACTCATATAGGGATCCTATTAGAAGCAGAAGAAAAAGGAATCGATGTAGAAGTTATACACAACTCCTCAATTTTTAATGCTATAGGTGATGTTGGTCTATTTTCTTATGAATTCGGAAAGATAACTTCTATACCATTCGGATACCAAAATGTAGAAGTTCCAATAAGAGTATTCAATGATAATTACAAATTAGGATATCATACATTATTTTTACTAGATTTAGATCCAAAAAATGACAAATATCTGGAGATCCCAGAAGCTGCAAGATACTTAATAGATAAAGGTATAGATCCGGAATTAATCTCAATAGGGTGTGCAAGAATGGGAAGCAAGAATAAAGAGATTAAAGTTGCAAAGTTAAAAGATCTAGCAAAATCCACATTCAAACAAAAGTTACACTGTTTGATAATTCCTGGAAAGATGCATTTCATTGAAGAAGAGGCAATTGAAAGGTGGAAAGAACAAAAATAATTGTAAGAACTAATGCAAATGAGAATTCTATAAAATTTGATAAAGATTTTGACGCCTACAGAGTTTCAGTCAAATCATCTCCAGAGAAAGGCAAGGCAAATTCAGAGCTTGAAAAATTCCTAACAAAACATTTTAAAAGAAAAGTAAAAATAATTTCAGGTTTTAAGGCTAAAAGAAAAATTATCGAATTCTAAATTAAAGAGGTAAGTTTACCAATAAATAGGACATACAATATTATTAACATAAATCCTTCCCACCTTGTAACTTCTCTATCTTGGGTTGTAAAGAAATATGTTAGAGTTGCTAAAATCATCACAGGAAGAGAAAATGTTAAGATTGAACGAGGAATGATTAAAGTTCCGAGAAAAGTAGGGATTCCCATTACTGCTAATGTATTAAAGATATTCGAACCAAGAACATTACCGATTGCCATTTCAGGGTTACCCTTTTTAGCTGCAGTAAATGATACAAATAATTCAGGTAATGAAGTTCCCAATGCAACCGCACTAACTGCAATTATCTCTTTAGCTATATTTAACATAGAAGATAGTTGAATAACCGATTCGATACAATACTTTGCACCCAACATAATAAAAATAGAGCTTATTCCAAGACTAAACCAAACTTTTTTATCCAATCCTTTTGGCTTTTTAACTTTATTTCTCTTCTTAATTTCTTTTTTAATCTCTTTATCCGGTTTTTTAGTTGAAACAGTATATGTGATATAAACTCCCAATAAACATAAAGAAAGTATTGCTTCTCCAATTGTAAATAATCCATCCCATATAGATATACTGAACAATACGGTTGCCCCAAATAACATTGGAAGGTCAACATTACTCAACCTATACTCAACTTTCAATTTTTTCCCTAAGATTGCAGCAACACCCAGAACCAAGAATATATTTGCTATATTTGATCCAATAACATTTCCTACAACGATTTCGGAAGAGTTTCGCAAAACTGCAAAAATAGAAGAAACTAATTCTGGAAGAGAAGTACCTATGGCGACAATTGTAACTCCTACAATGAATGCAGGCATTTTGAGAAACAAACCAATTTTCTCTGCAGCATCAGTAAAATAATCTGAAGCTTTAATCAAAGCGACCAAGCTTGCTATAAAAACTATGATCCATATTGTCAAATTTAACATTAACTTAAATTTAAGAATTATCCTTTAAATATCTTTCTTATTTTTTAAAATTCATAATACTTTCAAAATGTTCTTCAATAATCTCACCAGTTATTGCATTGATTCTAACATTAAGAACATTCAGTGCTTTAGTAACATAAGTTACATTCCAGACTGGAAATTCTTTTTGTTGTATGATGATAATTTTATTAGCTTCTTCTTCACTGTTATATTTTTCATCAACTAACTTTTTAATTAATTCATCAACACTCTCTATTTTAATATCTTCAAGACGAAGTTCATTAATTTTAGTTTTTTCTTTTCTAAAAATTTCATCACTATCTATAGAAATAACATCATTTTCAATATTAAATACTGCCATCACATCATTAGCAGGATCATAATAATGGGTTTGCCACTCACCTATTTTATTATTATAAAATGCACTGACTAAATATCCTTCTTGATGTTCAGATTTCCAATTAGCAAAATCTTCACATTCTTTGACTTTTTCAATAGTGTTTTTTAGTTTTTTTAACATTTTACTCTAATCTTTCTTCTTAATTTATATTTAAAGTTAACTGAAAAGTCCATATAACTCTTACCAATAAACTATTTTAAGGCAGATTTCATCTAGGTGTACAGATATTTTCACCAAAATTATAGAAGTACTAAAAAAGATTTAAATAGTACTTCTGTTTTTTATCAGTTCTTATAGTAAGGAATTATAAAAAAATGAATTGGGAAAAATTTAATCCATTAATGTTTTTGATGGCTCTTGGTGCCGGAGGAATATCTGTAATACCTTTTGCAATTTTTCAGTATACTACTGAACATGGAAAAGGATTAGTTACACTATCTCAGATGGGGACAGATAGTTTAGCATTTATTAGTGAAAAAGAGATGGAATCTGTACTCGGAATTGATAATAAAGCTTCTTTAATTTTAGTTAAACTTTCTACGATTGGTACAGAAGATAAATTTCGTAAAGATTTTGCCGAACTCGGAATAAGCGAGGATATGAAAACCTGGCAAGAGAAAATTGGCGGCATCATAGGTACAATTGCTGGAACATTCAATCTTCTTACTATGATAACTACTTTAGTAAGTTTAATTATTGCAGCAGTGATAATTTTAGTAATAATATACATTAATACTGTTAATAAACGGAAACAAATCGGCATTTTGAAGGCCATTGGAATTGATCAAGAAGTCATTATTTTTTCTTATATCTTTCAGGCATTATTTTATTGTATTGCAGGGATATTTTTTGGGTTACTCCTCATATGGGGATTAACAAATATTTTCACTCAAAATCCAATTCCATTCCCTATGGGAGAAGTTTCACCAATCATCACATTCCCACTTTTAGCCAAAAGTTCAATAAGTTTATTATTAATATCGCTTATCGGAGGATTCCTTCCATCTTGGCAAACTGCTAGACAAAGTATACTGGATTCAATATGGGGATAAAATAAAATGATCGAGATAAAAAATTTAAAGAAAATTTATGATATGGGTGCAATAAAGGTAAAGGCATTAAATGACATATCAATAAATATAGAAAAAGGTGAGTTTGTAGCATTAATGGGGGCTAGCGGTTCTGGAAAATCTACATTTTTACACCAAGTTGGATTATTAGATAGTCCTACTTCTGGAGACATCATAATTGATAATATTAATGTTTTGGATTTATCGGAAAAAGAAAAAACTCTTTTCAGATTAAATAAATTAGGTTATGTATTCCAAGAATATGCAATTCTTGAAGAATTAACTGCACTAGAGAATGTATATCTTCCAGTTTTAATGATGGGCAAGAGTAAACAAGAATGTATAGCTGCTGCTAAGGAAGTTTTAGAAAAAGTAGGTTTGGGAGACAGGATGGACCATTTTCAAAAAGAATTATCTGGAGGTCAACAACAGAGAGTAGCTATAGCTAGGGCACTTGTTAATAAACCAAAGATTCTTTTTGCAGATGAAGCTACTGCAAATTTAGATACCAAATCTTCTATACAAATCCTTGAACTATTCAGGGAATTAAATAAAAAGTATGGACAAACAATAATCATGGTAACTCATGAAAATTTCCATAAAAAATATGTGGATAGAATCATTTATTTAAAAGATGGCAAAGTCATCAAAAATATGGAATAATAATCTTACTTTTTTTCTTCAATCTCTTTCTTCAAATCTTTAACAAATTTATCTATAGAAACTCCGAATTCTATCTTTCCATCTCTTGTTCTTATAGCTAATTTTTTGGCTTCAACTTCTTTCTCGCCAATTGTAATCATATAATTTATTTTTTGATTTTGAGCATCTCTAACTTTTTTAGAAATTGATTCATTTCTATCATCTATTTCAACCCTAATATCATTTTTTTCTAATTCTTCTTTTATTTTATTAGAGTAGTCCAACACTTCATCATTAACATTCATTATCTTCACTTGTACTGGCGATAACCATAATGGGAATTTCCCAGCATAATGTTCAATAAGTATACCAAAGAATCTTTCTAAGCTACCTAATAAAGCACGATGAACCATAACTGGCCTATGTTTTTTATTATCTTCTCCAGTATATTCTAAATCAAATTTTTCAGGCATAGAAAAATCTACTTGAATAGTCCCACATTGCCAAGATCTTCCAATAGAATCCTTTATATGAAAATCAATTTTCGGACCATAGAATGCGCCATCTCCTTCATTCAATTGATATTTTAATTTTAATGTCTCTAATGCATTCTTTAATGAATTTTCTGCACTGTTCCACATTTCTTGAGTACCAATTGATTTTTCTGGTTTAGTAGAAAGTTCTAATTCGTAAGTCAATCCAAATGTTTTGTAAATCTCATCTGCCAAATTAATTATCTTAATTATTTCTTCTTCTAACTGTTTTTCAGTACAATAAACATGGGCATCATCTTGCGTAAAGTTTCTAACCCTAAATAATCCATTAAGTACTCCAGATAATTCATGCCTATGGACTAATCCTAATTCAGCAAGTTTTAATGGTAAATCTCTATAGCTATGTAATCTATCTTTGTAAACTAAAATTCCACCAGGGCAATTCATTGGTTTTACTGCATAATCCTTTTTATCAATTTTAGTAAAATACATATTTTCTTTGTAATTATCCCAATGTCCAGATTTTAACCACAACTCCTTATTCAAAATAATTGGAGTTTTAATTTCCTTATAATCATGTTTTTTATGGACTTCTTTCCAATAATCTGTAAGTGCATTATATATTACCATTCCATTCGGATGAAAGAAAGGAAAACCTGGACCTTCTTCATGGAAAGAAAATAAATTTAATTTTTCTCCTATTTTTTTATGATCTCTTTTCTTAGCTTCTTCTAACATAAATAAATATTTTCTCATCTCTTTTTTATCATAGAAGGCAGTACCATAAATTCTTTGAAGCATTTCATTATTAGAATCTCCTTTCCAATAAGCTCCTGCAGTACTTAGAATTTTGAAAGCTTTAATTTCTTTAGTTGATTCAACATGAGGTCCTGCACAAAGGTCAATAAATTTCTCTTGTTCATAGAATGTGATTTCTCCCTTTAAATCCTCCAATAATTCTAATTTCAAAGGTTCATTTTTTAGAATTTTCTTAGCCTCTGCTCTAGAAACTTCTTTTTTAACAATTTTAATATCTTTTTTAATAAGTTCTTTACATTTAGCTTCTATACTTTTCAAATCTTCAGGAGTAAAACCTTCTTTTTTGTCAAAATCATAATAGAATCCGTTCTCAATTGAAGGGCCAATACCTAGTTTAACTTTAGGAAATAATTCTTGTACTGCTTGAGCAAGAACATGACTTGCACTGTGCCTAAGTGTATCTAAGTCTTTTTTCATATCTAATTTATCTTTTAATTTATATTTAAAGTTAACTGAAATTTCTATTAATTTTTTTCTTAATATAATGGATTTCTATTTTAGAATTATTTCTGCAATACTATTTAGGAATCCAATAATCAAACAATATATATATATACTTTTCTTCATTCTAATTTTTATGGAACAATATTGGATGTCAAAGAAATTTGATTTTGTAAATTTAAGAAATTGTTTAGATTGGTATGATGCTTCCTCTATTTATATTAGGGACTGTGGAGGAATTAGAGAAGATGGAAAATATAGTAACTACGGGCTTACCAAGGTAAAAGATGATTTAGAAGGCAAAACTCTTGATTTTCAAAAAGATGATTCAGGACTACACATAATTATTGATTCTGATAAAGTATTCCATTTTCCATTAAAAAATTATAATAAAGGATTTAGTTTGGCGTATGATAGGATTGAAAAAACTGGAAAAATGATTATATTAAGTCATGGTGTTGATCCCTATGATGAAAACCTTCCAGAACCAAGGGAATCTTTTTTAAGAACTGTTTTTGATAATCATCTGATGGAAATCTCATTTTCAGGAAGAATAAATTTAAAATTTCATTCTTGGTGGCATAAGCCTCATTTTAAATATTGGATGATAGATAAACCTTGAAAAAGTTTTAAGAACTGTTCAAATCTGGAATGGGACAGTTATAGAAGTTACGGCGGATAAAAACAACCTTTAAAGAAGTATTTTATGTCTTTTTACGATTAATTACAATTTCAGAAACTTCCATGGTTTTAGGTAAATCTAAAATGTCCATCATTAATGTTGCCAAATCTTTGGATTCCATATATCCTTCTTTAATTATGCCTTCTCTGAGATTTGAATTAAAACCACCAGGATGAAATCCTATCACTCTAATGGGTTCATTTTTTAATTCAACTTGTAATGATCTAATAAATCCTTCCACTGCATGTTTGCTAGCACAATATGTTGAATGTTTGTCAGACCCTTTTAATGAAGCAGTAGAACCTACAAAAACTAAATCTGTTTTATTCTTCTTAATTAAAGTAAATAATTCGTTCACTAACTTGATGGTTCCAACGATGTTTATTTTGAATAAATTATCTATATCAAATTCAATTTGTCCAACTTTTTCTAATGGCATAATCCCTGAATTCAAAATTAATATATCAAAATCTGGGTGATTCTTTTTTACAAATTCAACTGTTTTTGAAATACTTTCATTGTCAGATAAATCAACGATAATATCTTGGAAGGGAGATTTATTTCTTGATAAATTAATCACCTGAAATTTCTTTTTTTCACACAATTTACCGATTTCTAATCCCAGACCACTACTTGCACCTGTAATTAACACCTTTTTCATATAAACTTCAATTATGTTTGAGTTATTAAAAACTTTTTGATTTTTCAACCTAAAGCGAGTTCACACAATTAATATATTTCATAATCTTTTAACTAAAACTTTATATAGATTCATAACTTTTTTCTTTATATGATTTTTGATGAAAATATTGTTTCAATTATTGAACCAACTCGAGAATTATCAGATTTATTTGAACAAATTAGAATTAAAATAAGTAGTTTAATACCAGGTGCTAAAATTGAATTAATCGGATCTCTCGCAATTCCTATGAAAGGGAAACCTGAAATGGACATTCTAATTCAAACTGAGGATGTTGAGATTACTCAAGATAAATTAAGCACAATAAATTTTTCAAAAGGTCCAATAATTGAAGAGGAGGGTTTTTGTAAAAATAGAGATTATAAAATTCTAATAGAATTACATATAGTTCCCTTTAATCATAAAAGAATACATAAATACAAACAATTAATTAAACTTCTTCAAGAAAATGAAAAATTAAAAAAATCTTTTGAAAAATTAAAATTAAGTTACGAAGGGAAATCAATTAAGGAATATAAGGTTGCAAAAAATTTATTTATGGAAGAAAATAATCTTCTAAATTAAAAAACTTCGCAGCAAAATCTTAGATGGTAATCTGATCACAATTTGGTTCTATTTAACTCTGTTCAGTTCAAGGCACATAACCTTCATTATATCTAATATAATTTGAAGTTCCAAAAGAAATGAGTTTCTAATTATTGAATTTATGCCTCATGATCTTTAATCCATCTAGAGATTTTTTTTGTTTTTGGAAAACCCCATTCTTCTGCAGTTTTATCTGCATTTTCTTCTAACCTCATGTCATCCTCTTCTTCCCAGTTTCTATTTTGTTTTACATGTCCCAATTCGTGAGCAAGGACAAATCTTAAAACATCGATTGGAATCTTTTTGGGAAAAGTAATTTGGAGAATCTTAAATTTTGATTTTATGGGTGGAAAATGCATAACTTGACCCAAGGCACCTTCGTGCAAGATCATCAAAATTAAATTCTTAGTTATTTTTTTATAATCCTCATTTGACATTTTCAATAAAACATCACTTAATGCTTTCTGAACTTTCTTATAGAATTGAATACTCTTTTGAGATTTTATAAATTTATTAACTTCTTTTTGTGATGGCATAAAGAATAAATTATCTGAGTGTTAATAAGTGTTAGGGTATTTCAAATCAACTCTAACTTCTTAGATGCGATAACAAACATAGAATGTGACCAGCAAAGTGGAGATACCGAACTTTGAATTTTGTTATTAAAAACTTGTTCTGGAATGTATTTACCTTTCATATCGTCCAGGACTTTATTATAAAATTTCAATGCCTTATTTTTGTTGCCTGATTCCCCATAATAAATAGCCATCCATAAATTTAATAACGGCCAGTATCCTGCACCCTTCTTACGATGTATATTTTTTTTATACATCCACCCGTCATACTCATCATTTTCATATCTATAAACTCCAAAATTTTTAACAATTTTGTCTTCAATCATTTTTACAGTTTTCTTTATTCTTTTATCTTTAGCAGAAACTAATTTTGCAGGCCATACTAATCCTAATAAAGATGCATCAATTCGTTTATCATCTATTTTTCCAAAAGATCGATAAAAATTATCTTTAAAGTTTTTTAATAATACTCTCTCCATTTCTTTTGATGCATTTTCCCATTTTTTATTCGGGATCAATCTATTAGCACAGTCTAATCCCTTTGCACAAATAGCTAGGGAGTATGTAAAATTATCTTGTAAATCTGGGAAACACAATCTTTCCTCCCATAAATCTTGAGTAATTAACTTGAAATGATCTTTCTCCCAAATTTTACACAAACCGTTTGCAGAATTTGTAATAAGTTCTTCAAATTTTTTTGATTCAGCCTTTTCATCTTTATAATGTTCATAAACTGCAATCAAAACACTTCCAGTTTGATCTGGTTGAAAATGGTGCAAGGCCTTCTTCCCATTAATATAATATTTTTCATAAAATAATCCAGTTCTTTTCCAACCTTCTGCATTCATGCACCAGTTGAAAAATTTTTCATGAATTTTCAATTCCAATATATCTGCTGCGATACATGCATACATTGCATCTCTCGGCCACACAAATTTGTAATGTTTTGCTTCTTTTGGAAAATAAGATTTGGTAGAATTTGCAGCCACTATTGCACCATTAGGTAAACAACAATCTTGAATGACTTCCTTACTGACATTCAATAATTTTAATGTATGTTTATGCATAATTGATTTATGAATATGCTCATTTAATAAATTTTCTAATACAATTTTGAAAGTTCTTAGGAAAAGATTTATATACATCTAGATTAATTTCATATCATGAAAAGAAACATATTAATTGTAGATTGGCTATTAATCTTAACATTCATATTAATGGTTTTATCGAAATTTATCACTCTACCTTTCACAAAAATTATTCAACCAATCTTTTTAATTCTTATTCTAATACATATCATTCAACACTGGAAGATTCTTCTCTTCTCTCTAAAAAAATTAAAAAAGAAATAATTATTTCTTCCCAGCTAATTGTCCGCAAGCACCAGAGATCTCATCACCCATACTACGTCTAATGGAACATTCAATTCTATTTCTATCTAAAACATTTTTAAAATTACTAACAACAGATTGGGAAGGTCTCCCAAACTTAGCAAAATCATGAGGATTGTAAACAATTAGATTAACATGAACTAATTTCCCTTTCAATAATTGCACTAATTCCTTTGCATCTTTTTCAGAATCATTAACATCTCTAATCAATACATACTCATAACTAACTTTTTTATTAGTTCTTTCTGTAAATTGATCACAAACCTTAATCAGATTTTTCAAAGGATATTGTTTATTTATCGGCATTAACGAAGATCTCAATTCATCATTTGCAGCATGTAAAGAGATTGCAAGTCTGACTTGTAAATTTAAATTCATAAATTCTTTTATTCTTGGAATAATTCCACAAGTCGAAATCACAATGTGCCTAGCACCAATATCAAACTTATCACGATTATTAAATATTTTTATAGATTCAATAACATTATCATAATTCATAAATGGTTCGCCCATCCCCATATAAACTATATTGGACACTCGTTCATCTTTCTTTTTCAAATATTGGGAAATGAATAATACTTGTTCCACTATCTCCTCAACTGTTAAGTTTCTTTTGAAAGGTTTGGCCCCAGTTGCACAGAACTTACAGCCCATTGTACAAAATATCTGAGAAGACACACATACAGTACGCCTCTTATCATGAAGCATTAATACTGATTCGATATAATTATTATCTTCAGTTTTAAATACAAATTTAATTGTATCTTTAGTTTTTTTAGTTTCAATTAGTGAGAGTGTGAATAAACTAAATTTTTCATTTAACTGTTCTCTTAAATCTTTAGAGAAAGTAGTCATTTCATCAAAAGATGAAACAAACTGTTTGAAAACAAACTCTTCTAACTGTTTAATTCTAAATTTAGGTAATTTATTATCCTGAAAATATCGATTTATTTTTTTATACATACAAAATGCAAGATTTTAGTGTTTATAAAGGCGTATATATTGTTCCATAATTATAAAAAGGGAAATAAATCTATAACAATTACTAAAAAATAAAGATGAAATCAATCAAAAAATTATTTTACTCGGAAATAATAATATTCGTACTAATATTCTCGTATTTTCTAATTTCATTTAAATATGATCTAGCAAGAGTATATTTCTTAATATTAGCAATACTAGGACTAACTTTCTTAATCTTAGGAATTATTTTAACTATAAAGGCAAAAAAAGAGAAAGGAAACCTGAGAATATTTTTAATGATCTCTGGAATTTCTGCAATAGCACCATTTTTAGGAACAATTTTACACAACTTATTTTATGGATTAGCTATAGCATTTCAAAACTTTAAATTCTTTTTTGAAGCACTCCATGTAACATTTTTCATAATTTCATTAATTGTTGCACCAATACTATTTATAATAGGAATTTTGGGAACAATAATCGAATTTAATAAAAATTCTAACTAATCTTTAATGAATTTACCAAGGCCATTATTTCTGTAAATCAAAACGCTGCCCTTATCTTTTCCGTAATTAGTAACTCCTATGATATCAATGTCTCCATCTCCATCAAAGTCTGCAGCACCAAGTCCCATCGCACCCTTATATTTAGGAAGTTCAACTTCTGCGATATATCCTGCGGAGGAATAAGCCCCATCATCGTTCAAGTAAAGCATAACCATGCCCTTATCTTTTCCGTAATTAGTAACTCCTATGATATCAATGTCTCCATCTCCATCAAAGTCTGCAGCACCAAGTCCCATCGCACCCTTATATTTAGGAAGTTCAACTTCTGCGATTTTCTCATCAAGAGAAAAAGGGGAATTAATTACTTCTTTTTGTTCATTTTGACACCCACATAACGCTGCTGTTAATGCGCTAGCAAATACAATTCCTGTTAAATTTTTGTTTGATTTCATAAAATTAGGAATATGATAAATATTATAATCCTTTCTATTCGGATAAAATCCTTGTAAAAATTAGAATACCCAATACTACAATAATCGTGATAAATCCTGCTTCTATCAGACCGCCTTGTACAGGGCTCAATGAAGTAACCAGTGAAATATACTCCCCTAAAACCTCTCTCCAAGAAATTGCTAATAAAAAACCAAATGCTGCAACAATTGTAGTAAGTAATGTTTTCTTTAATTCTTTTTTATATGCACTATGTCCATCTTCTAACTTTTCACGGACACTAATACTTTTTTCTCTTAAAACCTTACCGAGTAATTTTCTTTCATTAGAAGTAAGTTTTTTATTCAATTCATCACGAGCATTTATTTTTTTAATCATATCTCTAATTTTGAAATTCAGACTTTATTAGTCTTTCCGGAGAAACATTTAAATAAAAATAGATAAAATACCAGATCATGATTCATTTATTCGGAATATTAAAAAGCAAATACTGTAAACTTGTTTTCACATTAACTTTAATTTTATCTTACTTCTTAATTCCAAATAAAGTATTTCACGGAATTCACAATCTCATCGCAATACTATTTATGGTCGTGTTTTCACTAACTATGACTTGTATAACTTATAATATTAAAGAAAGGGTAAAGTTAGCAAGGACCTACAAGAATTCTGTTCTAAGTATAATAGCAACAGCAGTCGGACTTTCAGCACTTCAAGTGTGTGGAGTAGGGGCACCAGTTTGTACAGCAACATTAGGGGCAGGAATATTAGCATCAATATTCCCTATAACTTTTGTTAAGTTAATCTCAGACTATAGTATACTAATCATATCTATATCTATATTATTTCAACTAACAGCACTATACCTAATGAACTGTTTTAAGAAAGTGCCATCCTCGAGAAACTAAGAAAACATTTATATATGTGTAGTTCATATAAAATACATATGAAAAAGAGAGATATATTATTATTGCTTTTTGTACTTCTTCCTCTAGCATCTGCAGAGGATTATACTGGGGTCTTTGAAATAAATAAAGAGAAGGTTCAATTGGGTACAGAATTTACACTAACTGGAACAGTTTTTGTCGATAATAATCCTCTAAATCAAGCAATAGCAACAATATATTTCAAGAATGGAGATATTTTCTATAAAACTTTTACATTAATATTAGATGGTGAACTTAGTTCAACAAATAGTTTTACATTTGATTCGGAAGGAAATTCAATGCCTGATGGAAATTACGAGGTAGAATTGATTATAGAAGATTCTTTTGATAATACTCTAAAAGAGTTCGATAACATTGCAGAAATAACTGTAGAGTCAGGATTAATACTTAACTTAGAATTAGAAAAAACTCAACTATCTCCAGGGGAAGTTTTGGAAATAAAAGGCACAGCACTAAAAAAAGTTGGCGGAGAAGAGATAACTTCGGGACAAGTAAAAATTCTTATTGATGGAGAGGAATACAAAACAAGCTTTTCAGGTGATGAATTCAGATACAACTTAGCAGTCTCTGGAATGGCAAAATCTTACTATCATGATCTTGAGATAACTATACAGGATGAATTTGGAAATTCCGATTCAGAGATATTAAAGTTCTATGTAGAGCCAATATTCACAAGATTAGAAATAAATATAGAGGGAGAAGAATTCTTGCCTTCGGATCAAATCAAAATAACTCCAATAATTTATGATCAGGCTGGAGATGAAATTTCAGAAGATATAGAGTTGAGAATATACGATTCGAACGGAAAAAGAGTTTTCAGAAATGAAGGATCAACAAATGAATTGATAAGTTATAATTTACCTGAGTTTGCGAGACCAGGAACTTGGGAAATAAAGGCAAAATTTTCAAATGATTTAAAATCAGAAAAAGTATTCAATATCAAAGAAGTTTATGGAGTTAATGTAACTCTAGATAACCAAGTAATAACCGTTACTAATATAGGTAATGTTGTATATCGTGAACTTTTTGGGCTAGATATATTCTCTAATGGTGAAAAAATCGACACGCTTTACAAAAGAACAGGATTGAATCCTGGAGATATGATTGCAATAGAACTTTACAAAGAGCTTAGATCTGGAGATTACAATGTTTATGTAGAAAATACCAACGAAACTTTCGAAGCTAAAATTGATGATACTAGAGGATTCATGATAAAATTTAAAGATTTCTTAGTTGGTGTAACAGGAGAAGTAGTACATTCATCTGGTAGTTCCCCATCAACAACATCCACGTATATATTATTAATATTATTCGTTGCAGCAGTAGTGACATTAAAACTCAAAATTGGACCATTAAGAAATTCTGATAAACCTGGGAAAAGAAAAAAGAAAAAACTATCTTTCAAAAAAACAAAAATAAAAGATAAGTTTGCTAAACATGCTAATAGAGTAAAAACAAAGAAAGAGAATGAAGATATAACTGATCTAAAGAAAAGAATACTAAGAGATCTAGACCAAGCAAAAATAAAGAAAGAAGAAAAATCATTTTCAGTAAAACCTATAGTAAATAATCCAGAACCAATGAAATCAGAAGAATCTTCAAAGACTGATATTCTGAGAGGATTACAACAAGCAAAGGCTGCAGCAAGAAAATCAGCTGAAGAATACAGGGCCAAAGCAATAGAATCAACTGAAACAGGATCAAAAAGAATAGAGTTCGATCAACCTCTAACACCAAACAAGGGAGATTTCGCACATCCTGAAAAACTACCTGTAAAGGAAGAGTCTAAAGAAGAGTCCAAGACAGGCGGACTATTCGGAATGTTCGACTAATTTATAAAAAATAATATCTTTATCTTCTTCAAAACTTTCAAAATCAGACAATAAGTTTCTAATATTCTTGAGGTTTTCTGATTTCTTCAAGATAGATATAGCGATTTTATTTTTAGCAATTCTTTTAATTTCAGAGATAGCTTCTTTATAATCTTTAACATTCTGAAGAGCAGTAACACTGATCACACAATCAAAACTATTATCATCAAAAGGTAAATCTGCAGCATCTCCAAGAACAACATTTGCTTTACTCAAATCTATCATTCCTTTGCTATTATCAATTCCAGTATAATCTACAAATAACTCTGAGTAAAATGCTGTGCCACATCCTACATCAAGAACACTTTCACTGTCAATATTAAGCAATTTAATTATTAGGTTGACTTTCTTAATTTGCTCTTCTTTATGCAATTCATTATATCCTTCTGCGATGTGATCATAATAATTCATACAATCTAGATAAATCGCAAATTATTTAAATTATGCCATCACTAAGTTTCATAAATGCGAGGATAGTTTAGTGGTAGAATATGACGTTGCCAACGTTGTGACCCGGGTTCGAACCCCGGTCCCCGCATACATAAAACTTATATATTCTAGATTAGATTAACAAAACATGAAAAGGGGAATATCACCATTAATTTCATGGGTAATTATAATTGGATCAGTCGTAGCGATGGCAGCATTTATGTCAACTTATCTAATAAATATATCTCAATCTTATTCTGAGAAACAATTATCACAAGCAGAACAAGTATATTGCGAAGACATTTCACTCTCTGTAAGATTCATAAATATCACACACGTAGAACTAGCAAATAATGGGTTATTTACAATAAGGGAGCTAAGAGTCCTCTCGGAAGGAAATCCTCCGTTAGCATATGAAATTGAGCTTAAACCTCAAAATAATTTAGAATATGCAGTAATATCTCCAGCAGAAATAATCCCTGCAATAAAAATAGGAGAAAAATTAATTTTTTGCGCAGATAGATCAGTTAGTGTTAATTCTCCTTAATAATTTTTGAATAATATCTGCAACAACTTCTGGATACCAGAAATTCATAAATCTGCTTGGTTCGACTTCTATAATTGTTTTATTTGTTGGGAATAATTTCCTTTTCGGACCAAAAGCAAGAGATCCATTAAAAACATGTTCTGTTGTAATCATAGGTGGAGGCGAATTTTTCAAAGCACTATTCACTGCATCTAGAAATGTATTCGGATTAAAATCACGCATTAATTGTCTAACAAAATTATCATCAGCATACTCTTTTATTTTTTCGATATCTTTTTCTATTCCTTCCTTTATCTCTCCACTGAGTTTATTAATATCAAAAGTTTTGAACGTTTTTATTGTATTGTAAATCAATCTTTTTTCTTCAAATAAAATCATTTTCTTATAATCTGTTTCTAGTTTTTTCATAAATGGTGCATACTCTTCATTAAGGTCTGCAACAATTTTTTCCACTTTCAGTTTATCAACTCCCTCGTTCTGGAATGTGATAACATCTATTATGCTAGGTATTGCTTTAACTCTTGGAAATGCCCTGTGTAGAAATACTATGGGATCTCCAGCATCAACATCTGCCCAGAAATTTTGATATATACTCAATCTATCGTAGTAATCTCCTTCATCTTTAGCAACCCATCCATATCTTTTCTTGTATTCATTTATCTTATTGGCATCACTCCTCTCACTGAAGAGTTGATATGCATTCAATGCTTCATTTAAAGAAGGGATATCTCTATTAAAATCGATTCCTAAAACTCTGTTTCTTGGCATGTTTGAAACGACGAATTTTCCACCAAATCTTTTCCAACAGATACTTCCAACAGTTTCAGAGTTGTCATCTCTAGAAGTGGGATTTTCAAGCGCAGGTCCAGAATGTGGAGTAACAGTAACAAAATTAGATCTAGAATTTTTATAAACTATGTAACCTCTCTTAAATCTTATATCCATATAATCATGAATCCAATAATCTATTTAAATCTTTCAATAAAAAGATATAAAAACCAAGAAGTTTAAACAAAATCATGAGAATTCAAAAGTTAGAATTTAAGGAAAAATTTATAGAGCGTTATTCAAAATTAACAGATTTCGAATTGTTCAAAGAATATAGTTCAAAACCTGTAAGGAAATCGTTTAGAGTAAACACACTAAAAGCTAACATTGCTCCAATCAAAAAAAGGATGGAAAAGAATTTTGAATTAGAGCCAATAAAATGGTGTAAAGAAGGATTCTTCATAAAAGATACAAAGAAAATAGCAGTAGGAAATTTAAAAGAATACATGTTAGGTTATATTTACATTCAAGAAGCTTCTTCAATGATTCCTCCAACCGTTTTAAAACCAAAAGCTGGAGAGTTTGTTTTAGATATGGCAGCAGCACCAGGATCAAAGACTACACAAATGGCCGCATTAATGAAAAATGAAGGCCTACTCATAGCAAACGATTACAAATTCAATAGATTAAAATCCTTATCCTCGAATATTCAAAGATGCGGAATAACAAATACAGTTATGACTCTCATGGAAGGAAGATTCTTCAAAGACTTACAATTCGACAAAATATTATTAGATGCACCTTGTTCTGGAACTGGCACATTAAGAAAATCTCCCTACACATTACAAGAATGGAACCCAAATGGTGCAAGGAAGCTAGCAGGAACTCAAAGACAGTTAATAAAAACAGCATTTCAAAATTTAAGGCCTGGAGGATCTCTAGTTTATTCTACTTGTACAATGGAACCAGAAGAAAATGAAGGGATAGTTAATTATTTGATAAATGAATATCAAGATGCTAAGGTCCAGAAAATAGATATCAAAGTAAAATCTAGTAAACCAATCCTAGAATTTGAAAAAAATAAATATGATAAGAGTGTAAAAAATGTCATCAGGATATGGCCTCAAGATAATAATACTGATGGATTCTTTGTTTCAAAGATAAAAAAGAAGAAATAGTTCTATTTATGCACTTCAATATATTATCTTTTTGTATAATAATCTTTATAAATATAAAACATGGCGAGAGGATATTATACCTTTGGAGGTAATTATGATGGAAGAAAATTTTCAAAATGAAGATATTAAAGAAGAAAAAGAAGAGTTAGTAGAAGATTCAGAAGAAGAAACTAGTGAAGAAACTTCAGAAGAATCTACAGAAGATTCAGAAGAAGAAACTAGTGAAGAAACTTCAGAAGAATCTACAGAAGATTCA